>ERZ778028.1316-NODE-1316-length-28871-cov-7.598348_pt1 | contig 28871 bp, 20 predicted proteins | sample MGYA00375758_ERZ778028 | MGnify/ENA primary metagenome ERZ778028 (study PRJEB29350, sample SAMN05389828) | bioreactor metagenome | isolation source: Thiocyanate bioreactor | place: South Africa: University of Cape Town | collected 2014-03-17 ...
GAAACGTAGCAAGGGTAACCAGGCTCTGCCGGGTTCGCGGAGAGTCTTTCTTTTGCCCGGGGGCTTTCGGCGCGTGCGTCGGCGTGCGCCACCCGTCCGGATCGCTGCTTCCGTCCCGGCGGAAGGTTTTCTCCGGCAGATCCCTCCCGGCCTCCAGCGACCCCCACCTAGGCTGGAACCCGTGGCGCAGAGCATCTACATCACCTCCACCGAGGGACTGTCCGGCAAATCGACCATCGTCCTCGGAGTGCTCGACGCACTGACTCGATCCACCCCCCGGGTGGGCGTGTTCCGGGCCATCGCCCGTTCGATCGACGAACGCGACTACGTGCTCGAGATGCTCCTCGATCACATCGGCGTCGACCTCGACTACGAGGAGGCCGTGGGCGTCACCTACGATGACGTGCGACGAGACCCGGATGCCGCGCTCTCGCGCATCGTCGAGCGGTTCAAGGCCGTCGAGGCGAAGTGCGACGCGGTCGTCGTGGTCGGCAGCGACTTCACGGACGTCGGCTCGACCAGCGAGCTCGGCTACAACGCCCGCATCGCGGCGAACCTCGGCGCTCCCGTGCTGGTCGTGCTCAACGGTCGGGCAGACCAGGGCGACCGCCTCGGGGTGAGCGTTCCGCGCACGCCACAGCAGCTGGCGCAGCTCACCGAACTCGCCCTCACCGACATCACGCACCAGCGCGCCGAGCTGTTCGCGGTCATCACCAACCGCGCCGACCCCGCGCACCTCGACGAGATCAACGCGGCGATCGGCGACGTCGTGCGCGGCGTGCCCGCGGTCGACGGCAATCGTGAGGCCGAGGTCGCGGTGTGGTCCATCCCCGAAGACGTGTTCCTCGTCGCCCCGGCTGTCCGCGACATCATGCTCGCCCTCGGCGGCACGCTTCTTCGTGGTGACGAGGCGCTGCTCGTGCGCGAAGTGCTGGACGTGGTCGTCGCGGGCATGTCGCTCAACAACATCCTCCCGCGCCTCACCGAGGGTGCCATCGTCATCGTGCCGGCCGATCGCACCGAGGTGCTGCTCGGACTGCTGCTGGCGAACTCGTCGGGCACCTTCCCCTCGATCGCGGGCATCATCCTCAACGGTCCGTTCCCGCTGCCGCCGGCCGTGCAGGACCTCATGGTGGGACTGGACTCGCCGCTGCCGATCATCCAGACCGACCTGGACACGTACGACACCGCCGTCCGGGTCATGAGCACCCGCGGCCGCCTCGCCGCCGGCTCCCAGCGCCGCTACGACACGGCGCTGGCCCTGTTCGAGCAGCACGTCGACACCGACGAGTTCACGCGTGCGCTCGGGCTCGCCCACTCCACCGTCGTGACGCCGCTGATGTTCGAGTACCAGCTCCTGGAGCGCGCCCGTACCGGCCGTAAGCGCATCGTGCTGCCGGAAGGCGGCGACGACCGCGTGCTGAGGGCGGCGGCCACCGTGCTCGCCCGTGGCATCGCCGACCTGACGATCCTCGGCGACGAGGCGGAGGTGCGTGGTCGCGCGGTGGAGCTCGGCCTCGACCTGAGCGCCGCGCAGGTGCTGAGCCCGTTCGACCCGCAGATCGTGCACCGCTTCGCCGAGGAGTACGCCGAGCTGCGCAAGCACAAGGGCATCACGTACGAGAAGGCGGCCGACACCATCACCGACGTGTCGTACTTCGGCACGATGATGGTGCACCTGGGGCTGGCCGACGGCATGGTGTCGGGTGCCGCCCACACGACGGCGCACACCATCCGACCCGCGTTCGAGATCATCAAGACGCGCCCGGGCGTCTCAGTCGTCTCCAGTGTGTTCCTCATGGCGCTCGCCGACCGCGTGCTCGTCTACGGTGACTGCGCCGTGATCCCCGACCCGACCGCCGCGCAGCTGTCGGACATCGCCATCTCGTCGGCCGCCACGGCACGTCAGTTCGGCATCGAGCCGCGCATCGCGATGCTGTCGTACTCCACCGGCGAGTCCGGGTCGGGGGAGGACGTCGACAAGGTCCGCGAAGCCACGGCGTTCGTCCGCGAGCGCGCCCCCGAGCTGCTGGTCGAAGGCCCGATCCAGTACGACGCCGCGGCCGACGCTGCCGTCGCCAAGGCGAAGATGCCCGACTCCGCCGTCGCGGGACGGGCGACCGTGTTCGTCTTCCCCGACCTCAACACCGGCAACAACACCTACAAGGCGGTGCAGCGCTCCGCCGGCGCGGTCGCCATGGGGCCGGTGCTCCAGGGACTCAACAAGCCCATCAACGACCTGTCGCGCGGTGCGCTGGTCGAAGACATCGTCAACACGATCGCCATCACGGCGATCCAGGCGCAGAACCAGCAGCAGGGAAACAACGCATGACCGTCGTCCTCGTCATCAACAGCGGCTCCTCGTCGTTCAAGTATCAGCTCGTCGACGTCGAGTCCCAGACGGCGCTCGCGTCGGGTCTCGTCGAGCGCATCGGACAGGAGACCGGCTCGGCCCGCCACAAGGTGGGGGATGCCGATCACTCGCGCGAACTGCCGATCCCCGACCACACCGCCGGCTTCCGCGTGATGCTCGACGCGTTCGAGGAGTACGGTCCGTCGCTGGTCGAGACCCCGCCGTCGGCGGTGGGGCACCGCGTCGTCCAGGGCGGCGCCCGCTTCTTCCGCCCGACGCTGATCGACGATCTGGTCGAGATCAACATCGACGAGCTGTCGGTGCTCGCGCCGCTGCACAACCCCGGCGCGCTGCAGGGCATCCGCGCAGCCCGTGCGGCCTTCCCCGCGCTGCCGCACATCGCGGTGTTCGACACGGCGTTCCACCAGACCCTCCCGCCGGCGGCGTACACCTATGCGATCGACCAGACGATCGCGCGCAAGCACCGCATCCGCCGCTACGGCTTCCACGGCACCAGTCACAAGTTCGTCAGCGAGGCCGCCGCGGCGTATGTGGAGCGGCCTCTGCGAGAGCTCAAGCAGCTCGTGCTGCACCTGGGCAACGGCGCCTCGATCACGGCGATCGACGGTGGGCACTCCGTCGACACCTCCATGGGACTCACGCCGCTGGAGGGCCTCGTCATGGGGACCCGCTCCGGCGACCTCGATCCGTCGGTGCTGCTCGTGCTGGCGCGCCGCGAGGAGATGAGCCCGGGCGAACTGGACGAGTTCCTCAACAAGCGCAGCGGCATGGTGGGCCTCGCCGGCGTGTCCGACATGCGCGACATCGAGGACCGCCGTGCCGAGGGCGCGGGGGCGGCGATGCTCGCCTTCGACGTCTACATCCACCGGCTGCGAGCCTACATCGGCGCTTACATCGCCCAGCTCGGCGGCGTGGATGTCATCTCGTTCACCGCCGGGGTGGGGGAGAACTCGCCGCTCGTGCGCGCGGAGGCGATGGCGACCCTGGGCTTCCTCGGCATCCGTCTCGATCCGGAGCGCAACGAGGCGCGCGAGCGCGGCATCCGCACCATCTCCGCCGACGACTCCTCGGTCACCGTCCTCGTGGTCCCCACGAACGAAGAGCTGGAGATCGCCCGGCAGACGCTCGCCGTCGTCGCATCGTGACGCGCGGGTCACACCCGGGCCACTACGCTGAACCCGTGACAGCCGAGCTTCCCGAGCTTCCCGACCTGCGCGCACTCGACGGCGTGCTCTTCGACCTGGACGGCGTGCTGACGCCGACGGCCGACGTGCACATGCACGCGTGGCAGTCGATGTTCACCGAGCTGTTCAGCTCGTGGGGGATCGAGCCGCCGTACACGGAGGACGACTACTTCCGCTACCTCGACGGAAAGCAGCGCTACGATGGCGTCGCGAGCCTCCTGCGCTCCCGTGACGTCGAGGTGCCGTGGGGCGACCCCTCCGATCCGATCACCGCCGACACGGTCTGCGGCATCGGCAACCGCAAGAACGAGGTGTTCGCCCGCGTGCTGCGCACCGACGGCATCGCCCCGTATCCGGGCTCTCTCGCGCTGATCGAGCAGCTCCACGCCGCCGGCACCCCGATCGGTGTGGTGTCGAGCTCGAAGAACGCCGAAGAGGTGCTGACGATCGCAGGGATCCGCGACTTCTTCCCGGTCGTCGTCGACGGGGTGGTCTCGGCGCGCGAGGGGCTGCGCTCCAAGCCCGCCCCCGACATGTTCGCGGCCGGTGCCCGCATGCTCGGCGTCGATCCCGCCCGCAGCGCGGCGGTCGAAGACGCCCACTCCGGCGTCGCGTCGGCGGCGGCCGCCGGCTTCGGCCTCGTCGTGGGCGTCGACCGCGGCGCCGGGGCGCAGGCCCTCCTCGATCTCGGCGCGACGCTCGTCGTCGACGATCTCTCGGCTTTCGTCACCCGATGACCGGCCCTTCCGACGAAAGGATGGACAGGATGGATCGCGACCGTTTTCCGATCGACCCGTGGCGCCTCGTGGAGACGCGCTTCTCCCTCGAGGACGTGGGGGTCACCGAGACGCTGTTCGCGCTCGGCAATGGCTATCTGGGCCTGCGCGGCAATCAGCCCGAGGGACGGCACGCGCACGAGCACGGCACGTTCATCAACGGCTTCCACGAGATCTTCCCGATCCGTCACGCGGAGCAGGCGTACGGTTTCGCCGAGGTCGGGCAGACGATCATCAACGCTCCGGACGCCAAGGTCATGCGCGTCTATGTCGACGATGAGCCCCTGTCGTTCGACGTCGCCGACGTCCGCGAGTACGAGCGCGCGTTGGACATGCGCGCGGGCACGCTCACGCGTCACATCCGGTGGATGACGCCGAGCGGCAAGGACGTCGTGATCGACTTCGAGCGGATGGTCTCCTTCGAGGAGCGTCATCTCGCGGTCATGCGCGTCACCGTGACGGTGCTCAACAGCGACGCCCCGGTGACGGTGAGCTGCCAGATCGTCAACCGTCAGGACGGGCAAGACGTCTACGGCGGCTCGGCGCCCGGGGGCGCTGCGAAGAAGGGCTTCGACCCGCGCAAGGCGGAGAAGATCGAAGATCGCGTCCTGCACCCCGAGGAGTACTGGCAGGACGGCGACCGCGTCGCGCTGTCGTACCGGGTGAACGCGTCGGGGATGACGATGGCGGTCGTCGCCGACCACGTCGTCGACACCGAGAACGAGTACTCGTCCCGCACGCTCATCGAACCCGACATCGCGAAGAACGTGTATCGCGTGCAGGCGAAGGCGGGCGTGCCGGTGACGGTCACGAAGCTCGTCAGCTACCACACGTCGCGCGGCGTCCCCGCGCGCGAGCTCGTCGATCGGGGTCGCCGCGCGCTCGATCGCGTGGGTGCCGAGGGCGTCTCTCGGCAGTTCGAGCGCCAGCGGGCCTGGATGGACGCGTTCTGGGACCGTTCCGACGTCGCCATCGGCGGTCACGACGACCTGCAGCAGGCGACACGCTGGTGCCTGTTCCAGCTCGCGCAGGCAGCGGCCCGCGCCGACGGTCAGGGCGTTCCCGCCAAGGGCGTGTCGGGCTCGGGGTACAGCGGTCACTACTTCTGGGACACCGAGATCTACGTGCTCCCGTTCCTCATGTACACGACCCCGCTCTGGGCTCGCAACGCGCTGAGGATGCGCTACCTCATGCTGCCGGCCGCGCGTCGTCGGGCCGCTCAGCTCAACGAGGCGGGGGCCCTCTTCCCGTGGCGCACGATCAGCGGTGAAGAGGCGTCGGCCTACTACGCCGCCGGTACCGCGCAGTACCACATCAACGCCGACGTCAGCTTCGCGCTCGCCAAGTACGTGCGTGCCACGGGCGACGACGAGTTCCTGTACCGCGAGGGCGTGGACATCGCCGTCGAGACGGCGCGGCTCTGGGCCACGCTCGGGTTCTGGCGCTTCACCGAGGACGGCCAGCCCGAGGTGTTCCACATCCACGGCGTCACCGGTCCCGACGAGTACACGACGGTCGTCAACGACAACCTGTTCACGAACGTGATGGCGCGCTTCAACCTGCGTTTCGCGGCGCGTATCGTGCGTGAGATGGCGCAGGATGCGCCGGAGCACTACGCGCAGATGGTGGAGCGGCTCTCGTTCGACCCGGCGGAGGCCGACGCGTGGGAGGCCGCCGCGGAAGCGATGCACATCCCGTACAGCGAGGGCCTCGGCATCCATCCTCAGGACGAGGTGTTCCTCGAGCGTGAGGTGTGGGATCTGGAGAACACGCCGCCGGAGCAGCGCCCGCTCCTGCTGCACTTCCATCCGCTGGTGATCTACCGCTATCAAGTGCTCAAGCAGGCCGATGTCGTGCTGGCGCTGTTCCTGCAGGGCAATCACTTCACCGACGAGGAGAAGCTGGCCGATTTCGAGTACTACGACCCGCTGACGACGGGAGATTCGACGCTGTCGGCGGTCGTCCAGGCGATCCTTGCGGCCGAGGTCGGGTACCAGGATCTGGCTCTGGAGTACTTCTCGCAGTCGATCTTCGTCGACCTCGGCGACCTGCACCACAACGCGTCCGACGGGGTGCACGTGGCCTCTGCCGGCGGTGTCTGGACCGCGCTGGTCGCCGGCTTCGGCGGCATGCGGGATCACTACGGCGAGCTGAGCTTCGATCCGCGCCTGCCCAAGGCCTGGCCGTCACTGTCGTTCACCCTGCACTGGCAGGGCACGCCGCTGAAGATCGAGATCACCGCGGAGCAGCTGCGCGTGGATGCCGGTGCCGGCGAGCCGGTCTCCTTCTCGGTGCGCGGCGAGACGTTCGTCGTCGGAGCGGAGTCGACGCTGACGGTGCCGCTGCGCGGTCAGGGGCCGGAGCTGTCGGGTCGTCCCAGGATCAGCGACATCGGCGACGCCCTGCGCGAGGACGGCACGTTGCTATCGGCTTCCGTGCCGACGATGACGACCTCGATTCCGGTGATCACCGGCAGCATCCCGATCGTCGGGGCGATGCCGGGCGACGACGGGAACCTCGGTATCGACTCCTGAGTCCCGTCACGCCGTCGCGGAGGCGACGGTGCGCGACACCGATGGGCCCGCACCAGGGCTGCGGTGCGCATCCGTCTCGGCCGCGATGGCGCGCACCGCGTCGCGCCCGGCGCGGTTGGCCCCGACGGTCGACTGGGAGGGGCCGTAGCCGATGAGAAACAGTCGCGGGTCGTCGATCGCGCGGCCGTTCGCCACGCGGATGCCGCCGGCGCTGGTCCGCAGCCCGAGCGGGGCGAGGTGGGCGATGTCGGCCCGGAAGCCCGTGGCCCACAGGATGACGTCGGCCGGCTCGAACGTGCCGTCCGGCATCCGTACGCCGTGCTCCTCGATGCGCGCGAACATCGGATGCCGCACGAGGACGCCGCGCTCGTCGGCGCCGCGGGCCCACGGCGTCCAGTGCTGTCCGGTCACCGAGATGACGCTCCCGGGCGGCTCGCCGCGCCGCACGCGCTCCTCCACGCCGGCGATCGCCGCCACACGGGCCGCGGTGTCGAACTCCGCGGCATCCCACCGCACCTCGCGCCGCGTCACCCAGAAGGTGTCGGCGACGCGCGAGATCTCCTCCAGCAGCTGCACGGCGGAGATGCCCGCGCCGACGATGACGACCCGGCGACCGGCGAACTCCTCGGCCGACACGTAGTCGTGGACGTGCAGCTGGCGTCCGGCGAAGTCCTCCTGGCCGGGGTAGTGGGGCCAGAACGGGCGTCGCCACGTGCCGGTCGCGTTGATGACGTACCGCGCGAACCATACGCCTCGGTCGGTCTCGATGCGCAGGAGACCGTTCGGGTCGTCGTCGACACGGCGAACCGCGCGCACGATCACCGGACGGTGCACGCGCAGATCGAAGCGACGCTCGTAGTCCGCGAAGTACGCGGGCAGCACGTCCGCGCTCGGCGCCGTCGGATCGGCGGGCGGCACGGGTGCGCCCGGAAGCTCGTAGATGCCGTTGCCCGTTCCCATGCGCAGTGACCGCCAGCGATGCTGCCACGCCCCGCCGGGGGCGGCGTCGGCGTCGAGCACCGCGAAGGTGCGGGCGTCGCCGTCGCCGGGCGCGGGGACGAAGCCGCGGCGACGCAGATGGTAAGCGGCCGACAGGCCCGCCTGGCCGGCACCGATGACGATGACGTCCACCGTCGCGGTGGGGACGTCGATGCTCATGTCCTCTTCAACGCCCCGCACCCGGCGATGTTCCCGACCTGGATGTCGGGAGCACACCGTAGTCTGTTCTGGTGACCACCGCCCTGTACCGCCGCTACCGACCGGAAACGTTCGGCGAGATGATCGGGCAGGCGCAGGTCACCGAACCGCTCATGACGGCGCTGCGCAGCGACCGCGTCGGCCACGCCTACCTCTTCAGCGGTCCGCGCGGCTGCGGCAAGACGACGTCGGCCCGCATCCTCGCGCGCTGCTTGAACTGCGCGGCCGGCCCGACCGACACGCCCTGTGGTGTCTGCGACAGCTGTGTCGAGCTCAGCCGCGGCGGCGGAGGTTCACTCGATGTGGTCGAGATCGACGCGGCATCCCACAACGGTGTCGACGATGCCCGCGACCTGCGCGAGCGCGCGATCTTCGCACCCGCGCGCGACCGCTTCAAGATCTTCATCCTCGACGAGGCGCACATGGTGACCGCGCAGGGCTTCAACGCCCTGCTCAAGCTCGTCGAGGAGCCGCCGGAGCACGTCAAGTTCATCTTCGCCACCACCGAGCCCGAGAAGGTCATCGGCACGATCCGCTCGCGCACCCACCACTATCCCTTCCGCCTGGTCGCACCCGCGGCGATGCTCGAGTACGTCGAACAGCTCTGCGTCCAGGAAGGGGTGCAGACCGAAGCCGGCGTGCTTCCGCTGGTGGTGCGGGCCGGCGGCGGCTCGCCACGCGACACCCTGTCGCTGCTCGATCAGCTCATCGCCGGCTCCGACCCCGTGGACGGCGAGAACGGGGCGACGGTGCGGTACGAGCGCGCCGTCGCGCTGCTGGGGTACACCCACGGCGCGCTGCTCGACGAGGTCGTCACCGCATTCGCTGCGCACGACGCGGCCGCCGCCTTCGCTGCCATCGATCGGGTCGTGCAGACCGGGCAGGATCCGCGCCGGTTCGTCGACGATCTTCTCGAACGGCTGCGCGACCTCATCATCGTGGCTGCCACGGGAGAGGGTGCCGGGGCGGTGCTGCGCGGCATCCCCGCCGACGAGCTCGAGCGGATGGGCCGTCAGGCCTCTGCCTTCGGCACCGATCGTCTCTCGCGCATCGCCGATCTCGTCGTCGGTGCCCTCGATGACATGAGCGGGGCGACGTCTCCGCGCCTGCAGCTCGAGCTGCTCGTGGCACGGGTGCTGGCCCACACCGCCGATGCCGCCGCCGTGCCTGCCGCGACGCCCGCTGCGCCTCCCGCGACGCCCGCCGCGCCTCCCGCGGTGTCGGGCGCCCCCGAGGCGCCGGTGGTTCCGGTCGTTGAGCGAGCGAGCGCACCGAGCGAGTCGAAACGCCCCGAGCCCGAGCCCTCGCCCGCCCCGGTCGCGCCGAGCGGCCCGGTCACCCTCGCGCAGGTGCGCGATGCGTGGCCGGAGATCCTCCAGCGCCTCGAGCCCGTGAGCCGATCGTCGTGGATGATCGCCGTCGACGCCACCCCGGTCGCGTTCGCCGACGACGTGCTGACGCTGAGCTTCCGCACCCAGGCGGATGTCGCCGCGTTCAAGAAGCTCGCGGCGGGCAAGGGCCCCAGCGAAGACCTGCGCGGTGCGATCCGCGAGGTTCTCGGCATCCGCGTGAAGTACGTGGCGCGGTTCGACGCCGATGCGACCGCCGAGCCGCCCGCCTCGGGTTCTCCGACTCCACCGGCCGACGGGCCTCGCGCCGACGGCGGCTCCTCTGGAGCGACCCGTTCCGACGGCGGTGAGCGGCCTCGATCGACGCCGACCATCGCATCGTCCGCTGCCGCGCCGGTAACGGAGTGGGCAGTGGCACGGATTCCGAGTGACCCCGCGCCACAGGCTTCGGCGCCGAGCGAGCCCGCGGGGGGTGCGACGGCGGCGTCCGCTCTCGCCACCGTTGCTCCTGCCGCGGTCGGGCTGGCAGTCGACGAAGAGCCCGAGGACGCCACCGCCGAGACGGTGCGTACATTGACGATCCCGCGGGACGGCACCGTGCTGCCCGCGACGACGGAGTACGCGCACACCGACGACGACGCCCCCGACGAGGACGAGTTCCCGCCGCCGCTCGACGACGCCCCGCTGCCGGCCCGCGCGCCGGTCGCCGTCGAACGCCCCGCCCCGCCCCGCGCACTCCGTTCCGGCGGCATCGAACGCGTCGGTGAGGCGGTCGTCCGCCAAGTGCTGGGGGCGACGTTCGTGCGCGAAGAGCCGTACACACCGCCGACGAGGTTCAGCTAAGCCATGTACGACGGCATCGTCCAAGACCTCATCGACGAGTTCGGCCGCCTTCCCGGCATCGGGCCGAAGTCGGCGCAGCGGATCGCGTTCCATATCCTTCAGACTCCGACGTTCGACGTCGCGCGTCTGTCGCACCTGCTCGGTGAGCTTCGCGAACGCGTGCGCTTCTGCGAGATCTGCGGCAACGTGAGTGAGCAGGAACGCTGTGCGATCTGCCGCGATCCCCGTCGTGATCAGACCTTCATCTGCGTGGTCGAGGATGCGAAGGACGTTTCGGCCATCGAGCGCACGCGCGAGTTCCGTGGGCTCTACCACGTGCTCGGCGGCGCCATCAGCCCGATCGCCGGCATCGGACCCGACGACCTGCGCATCACACAGTTGATGCAGCGCCTCGCCGACGGCACGGTGCAGGAGGTCATCCTCGCGACGAACCCGAACCTCGAAGGAGAGGCCACCGCGACCTACCTCAGCCGGCTCCTGCACACCCTCGAGATCCGCGTGACCCGGTTGGCGTCCGGTCTTCCGGTGGGCGGCGACCTCGAGTACGCCGACGAGGTCACCCTCGGGCGCGCCTTCGAGGGGCGCCGGGCCGTCTGATGGCGTCGGCCGTCTCCGGTCGTGCCTGGGCGCTGTACGCGCTGATGGCGGTGCTATGGGGCATCCCGTACCTGTTCATCAAAGAGGCGGTCGACTCGCTGACACCAGCCGCCGTCGTCGCGGGCCGCACCCTTCTCGGCGCGGCGGTGCTGCTGCCCATCGCGCTGCGACGCCGAGCCCTTCGGCCGGCGCTGGCGCTCTGGCCGTGGGTGCTGGCCTTCGGGGCCATCGAAATGGCCGGGCCTTTCCTCTTGCTGGGGCACGCGGAGCAGACGCTGCCGTCCGGGCTCACTGGTCTGCTGGTGGCGACGGTGCCGCTGTTCGCCACCGGGATCGCCCTCGTGCGCGGCGACCGGTCCGCTCTGAGTCCGGCCCGCGCCGTCGGACTCGTCGTCGGCTTCGCCGGCCTGGTGGTCATCGTCGCCGGCCCCGGACTCGCCGTCGCCGAGCCGGCGCAGGCGCTGGGGGCCATCGCCCAGGTCCTGCTCGTCGCCCTGCTCTACGCGATCGCGCCGTTCATCATCGCCACCAAGCTCGCTCACGTCCCCTCGCTCGGCACCATCACCCTGTCCCTGCTCGCGGTCGGCCTCGCCTACCTGCCGTTCGCGCTGCTGACCCAGCACGAGCTTCCCACCGTCCGCAGCGGGCTGTCGCTCGTCGCCCTCGGCATCCTGTGCACCGCGCTGGCCTTCCTGGGCTTCTTCGCGCTCATCGGCGAGGTCGGTCCCGTGCGTGCGCCGCTGTTCACGTACGTCAACCCGGTCGTCGCGATCCTGCTGGGCGTGCTCCTGCTCGGCGAGCCGTTGTCGCCGGGGCTGCTGCTCGGCTTTCCGCTCGTGCTCATCGGCTGCTGGTTCGCCGCGACGGGAGGTCGGGTGCGTCTGCGACGTCAGGCGCCGCCGTACGCGCCCTAGGGTCGCGAACGTCTCCGGCTCGACGCGCTACCCCTCGTCCGCTGGATCGACGCCCGGCGTTCACCGGTTCGTCCGGTCGCTGTCGCCTCGGACCGCCACTCTTCCCTCGCGGCCGTGTGCACGACCTCCGGTGTCGCGAAAGGGAGAATCATGTCCGCGCGTCTTCTCTACGCGCATTTTCCCGCGGCTTCGCACAGGAGCGCCCTCGAGTGGATGCGCGTCGTCGCCGAGATCGCATCCGGGCATCCGGGCGTCGGGCCCTTCGCGAGTGGTCAGGAGCCGTTGCCGGCCCTCGAGCCCGCCGTCGCATGGCGTTTGGTGAGCGAGAACCGGCGCGAGATCGCACGGGGATGCCGTGTGTTCACCGATGAGGGGGCGGCCCGCATCGATCTGGCGCAGCTGTTGCGCGCGGCATCGACGTTCGAGATCCACACCAGTCCGGCGCCCCGTTTGCGCAGCACGGGGTGGTTCGTCAGCGCGCGCGGATCGCTCGTGATGATGGGCGCTCGTCGCTACGAGAAGCGCTCGGCCGCCGAGAGTGCTGCGGCTCTCGCGGTGCGCCTCATGCAGGAACTGGCCGCCACCGCGTCGCGCGGCACCGACCTCGGGCGCGGCCGGCCGGCACCGGTGGACCCGCTGATCCTGCAATGAGCGACGGCCTCATCGCCGAACGGTTCCGCCTTCGGAAGCTCCGGGGAAGCGGCGGCACGGCCGCCGTCTTCGAAGCCGATGACACACGGCACGGGCGCCGCGTGGCCGTGAAGCTGCTGCATCCGCATCTGGCCGTCGGACCGGTCGCCTGGGAGGCGTTCTTCGAAGAGGTGCGGGCTGCGCAGGCGATCGCGCATCCGAACATCGCCGAGGTCTACGACGCGGGTCTCGCGCCGGGTGATCCACCCGTTGCATGGATCGCGATGGAGCTCGTCGAGGGTGTCACTCTCGCCGACCACGTACGAGAGCGCGGGCCGTTGACCATCGCGGATGCCGTAGCCGTCTTCGCCGCCGTCCTCGACGCGACCGGCGCCGCGCACGCCGGTGGCGTCGTCCACCGCGACATCACGCCGTCGAACATCATGCTCACCTCCAGCGCGAGCGCCGACGCGGACGGCACGGTGAGCGGCATCCGGCTCCTCGACTTCGGTCTGGCCGATGTGCCGGGGCGCACGACGCGCGGCGCGGACCCGCTGCTGAGTGGTGCGGCATCCGAAGCGTCGAACGCGGGCGTCGTTGCCAGCGTTCCCTATGCCTCGCCGGAACAGCTCTTGGGTGAGGCGGTCGGAGAAGCGAGCGACATCTACCAGATCGGTGCCACGCTCTTCTTCGCGCTGACGGGACGTTCGCCCTTCGAGGGCGAGACTGCGGCGGTCGTCCGCGCGCACCTGTCGGCGCCCCCACCGGTGCCGTCGGCGCGTCGTCGCGGCATCCCGCCGGCGCTCGACCGTCTCGTCACGACCGCCATGCTGAAGCGTCAGCAGGATCGATACACCGATGCCGCCGCGATGCGCGCCGCTCTCGACGCTGTCATCGACGTGGGGCCGGGCGAGGCGAGGACCACATCGCCCACGGTGGCGACACGTGTGTACCGCACGCGGCTGCCGGGCGGCGATGTCCCCACCGGCGGCAGCGGGCTGCCCCTCGCCGCCACACCGGGGCCCTCACCCGCACCCTTCTCGCACACGCGCGAGGCGTGGAGGGCACCTCTCATCGCCGCCGGACTCATCGCCGCCGTGACTGCCGCTGCCGGCTGGTCGGCGATGGCCGCCTCGACGCCGGAGAACCCGATCGCGACAGCGGGCGCCGCCGTGACGGGGACGGCGACGTCGGCCCCGAGCGCATCACCGGCCGACACTGCGGCGGTGAGCGCGCGCCGCGCGGTCCCGGACGTCCGAGGACTCACGGTCGACGAGGCGGTGAGCACGGTGGAGCGGGCGGGATTGACGGTCGGTGACATCGGCCGCGACGACGGACCCGCCGTGCGCGACACCGTGCTCGCCTCGGTGCCCGCCGCCGGCGACGAGGTCCGTGCGGGCGCCGTGATCGCGCTGCGCGCGGCGTCAGGCCTCAATACTGTTCCCGTCGTGACGGGGATGGTGCCGGCGGAGGCGCAGGGCGCCCTGACTACCGCCGGCTTCTCCTCTCGTGTGGCCGTCGGCGGCTTGGGTGTCCCCGGTGTCGTCGCCGAGACCGCACCGGGGTCGGGGCAGGTCGCAGCGGTGGGCTCGGTCGTGGTGCTGCGGATTCCCCCCGAGGCGTCCGCGACGCCGAGCGCGTCGGCGAGCCCGACACTGACGCCCCCGCCGTCGTCGACCCCGACGGACATGCCCCCGGCGACGGAGCCTCCCCGACCATGACGGACACCTCTCGCACGCACAGCGGTCATGCGTGCGACACGATTGCAGCGGTCGTCGTTCACCCTCCCGCGTCATCCTGGCTCCGCGAAGCCCCTCCCGAGGGCTCCGCCGCGCGCGTTGCGGAACGACCAGCGTCGCTCGGCCTCGAGATCCGCCCACCCGTTCCGCACGCCAGGGAGGCGCCATGACCACTGACTCCGTGACGGAGGTCATCCCGGCATCCCCGACCCCTCGGCCGCGGTCGCTGGTCTCGCGTCCCGTACAGGCGGACCGGGTCTTCCGCGCCGTCTGCTACGCCGCCGGAGGCATCACCGTGGCGATCATGCTCGCCGTCGGGGTGTTCCTCTCCGGCCGTGCCGGCGAGGCACTCGCCCGCTCGGGGCCGGCATTCCTGTGGACCCAGGCGTGGTCGCCGGAGGGCGGAGACGGCCAGTTCGGCATCGCCGCCGTGCTCTTCGGCACCGTCACGATCGCGTTCATCGCTCTGTCGATCGCGCTGCCGCTGTCGCTGGCCACGGCGCTGCTGATCAGCGAAGTGGTGCCCGGGCGCATCAGATCCACGCTCATCTCCCTTGTGGATCTGATGGCTGCCGTGCCCAGTGTCGTGTTCGGTCTGTGGGGTGTGTTCTTCCTGCAGGCGAATGTCATTCCGGTCTCGCAGTGGATCTCCACCTACTTCGCGTGGATTCCCCTCTTCGCCGTCACCGACCCTTCGGGCGCCCGCGTGACGGATGCCGGCGCCTTCACGTCCTCGGCCTTCATCGCCGGCATCGTCGTCTCGCTCATGATCGTCCCGACGCAGACCTCCGTCATGCGCGAGGCCTTCTCGCAAGCGCCGCTGGGTGAGCGGGAGGGTGCGTTGGCCCTGGGATCGACGCGATGGGGGATGATCCGCACGGTCGTGCTGCCGTTCGGACGCGGCGGCATCATCGGCGGCACCATGCTCGCGCTCGGACGGGCGCTGGGGGAGACCATCGCCGTCGTCATGATCATCTCGCCCATCTTCACCATCAACTGGCAGGTGTTGAAGACGGGAACCAACTCCGTGTCGGCGCTGATCGCCCTTCGCTACGGCGAGGCCAGCCAATTCGGTCTGTCCGCGCTCATGGCCGCAGGCCTCGTGCTGTTCATCATCACACTGATCGTCAACTTCACGGCATCCACCATCGTCGCCCGCAGCCGCTCGGGCGCGGAGAGCAACTGATGACGATCGTCGACACAGCGCCGCGGACCCCGTCCGCGCAGGAACAGGCGCCCGCCGCGCGCACGGAGATCCCCGTCCGACGTGAGGCGGTGGGCGAGCGCCGCGACCTGCGCAGCGTGCCGCTCGACGACGCGTTCAACGTGGTCGGCGCGGTCGCGGCGGGCATCGCGGTGGCGACGCTGCTGTTCGGCTGGCTGACGCCGATGACCGGGTTCATCGGGTGGCTGGTCATCTCCTTCATCGCGTTCCTCGGCATCTACGCGGTGCTCTCGTCGCTGCGTGCCGACCGGCTCACCGTCAGCGAGCGGATCATGACGGCCCTCTTCTACTCGGCCGGGGCGATCCTGCTCGGCGCCCTCGTGTTCGTGCTCGGGTACACGGTGGTCCGCGGTGTTCCGGCACTGATCAACCCGAACTTCTTCGTCGAGACGATGAAGCTCGCCGGTCCGCTCGAACCGCTCAGCGTCGGGGGTATCGCACACGCGATCGTCGGCACGTTGATCCAGATCTCGATCGCCCTCGTCATCACGATTCCTCTCGGGATCACGACGGCCGTGTTCCTCAACGAGGTCGGTGGACGCTTCGCGAGGTTCGTGCGGACGATCTCCGACGCCATGACCGCGCTGCCGTCCATCGTCGCCGGCCTGTTCATCTACGCCGCGATCGTCACTCTCGTCACCCATCAGCGGTCCGGGTTCGCGGCGGCGCTCGCGATCAGCGTCATGATGCTGCCGATCATCATCCGCGCCTCCGACGTCGTCCTCCGCCTCGTGCCGAACAATCTGCGGGAGGCGTCGTACGCCCTCGGCACGACGCGGTGGCGGACGGTCTGGCACGTCGTGCTCCCGACCTCGCGCTCGGGACTGGTCACCGCGGTCATTCTCGGCACCGCGCGGGGTATCGGCGAGACCTCGCCCGTGCTGTTGACCTCGGGCGTGACCGCGGAGATGAACCTCAACCCGTTCAGCGGGCCGATGATCTCGCTGCCCCTGCAGGTGTTCGACTTCGTCAAGTCGCCCGAGCCGAACATGGTCGCCCGCGGCTTCGGTGCGGCCGCGACCCTCGTGCTGCTCGTGCTCGCCCTGTTCTTGATCGCACGCCTCATCGGCGGGCGGGGTCCCGGGCAGCTGAGCGACCGGCAGCGTCGGGCTGTCGCGGGTGCTTCTGCCCGCGACCTCCGACGCATCGAGGATGCCGGTGCGCGCCGCGTGCGTGCGCTGCCCTCGGCATCCCCATCGACAGAGCCCACCCATCCGATCGAGGAGAACCCGTCGTGACCGCGCGAGCCCGCTGGTACCGTTTCGCCGCCGCGACCGTCGTCGCCGCGCTGATCGCGCTGATCCCGCTGCCCGCGCAGGCGGCCGAGTCGTATGTGCCCATCTCCGGCTCCGGATCGACGTGGTCGCAGAACGCGCTGGATCAGTGGCGCAAGAACGTCGCCGGCAACTACGGCATGACGGTCAACTATTCCGGCACGGGCTCGTCGGCCGGTCGGCAGGACTTCATCAACCAGACCGTCGACTTCGCGATCAGCGAGATCCCGTTCCAAGCGCGCCCGGAGGACGGATCGGCGCCCGAGGTTCCGGCCACGACCTACTCCTACATGCCGATCGTCGCGGGTGGAACCTCGCTGATGTACAACCTCAAGATCGCGGGCAAGCAGGTGACGAACCTGCGCCTGTCGGGCGAGGTCATCGCGAAGATCTTCACCGGCGCGATCACCAACTGGAATGATCCCGCCATCCAGGCCGACAACCCTGCGCTGGCCATGCCAGACAAGTCGATCACGCCGGTCGTGCGTTCGGACGGGTCGGGCACGAGCGCCCAGTTCACGCTGTGGATGTCGTCGCAGTTCCCGAGCATCTGGACGCGCGGCATGACCTCGCAGTTCCCGTCGCTGAGCGGGGCGTTCAAGGCGCAGAGCGGATCGCTCGGCGTGGCCGGATATGTCAGCCAGAACTACGGCGAAGGCGCGATCACCTACGTCGAGTACTCCTACGCCCTGAAGTCGGGCTTCCCGGTCGCCAAAGTCCTGAACAAGGCGGGGTACTACGTCGAGCCGACCTACCAGTCGGTCGCGGTCGCGCTCATGGGAGCGGCGATCAACTCCGATCTCACACAGAATCTCGACGGTGTCTACAACAACGCCGACGCGCGCACCTACCCGATGTCGAGCTACTCGTACATGATCGTTCCCACCCAGCCGACGAAGGTCTTCACCGCGGAGAAGGGGAAGACGCTGAGCAAGTTCGCGGACTACATGATCTGCGAAGGGCAGCAGCAGGCGTCCGCGCTGGGGTACTCGCCCCTGCCGATGAACCTCGTGCAGGCGGCATCCGACGTCATCAAGACCATCCCCGGAACCGTGGGCGGCGTCGACTTCAACAGCTGCAACAACCCGACCTTCAAGCCTGGCGACTCACCGTCGAACAACCAGCTCGCCGCCACGGCCCCGATGCCGGCCGACTGCGACAAGCAGGGAACGACGCAGTGCGCCACCGGCACGGGGGGAGCGACCGTCGACACGCCCGTGACGGGTACCGGCGGATCGGGGCAGGCGACGAGCGGCTCCGGGGTGGCCGACGCCGCCGCTCCGGCGGCCGCCGCTGGCGCTGCGGCGAGCGGGGCCGACCCGGTGTACGACGCGAACGGCAACCTCGTTTCCGGCTCGACGGGGGGAGGTGCGAAGGCGGTGTCTTCGCCGTTCACCCTTGCCGCCGGTGGCTGGGGAGTGCCGCAGATCACGATGCTCGCTGCCGCCGCCCTGCTTCTCGCCGCGATCGTTCTGCCCCCGCTCCTGTCGCGCCGCCTTCGCGGGCCCAAGCGGTAACACCGCCTCTCTCCTCGAAGCGCACTCGCCTCGCCGGGAGTGCGCTGCACTGCGCTGGAATTTTTCGGCCGCTGATCTAGGAATTAGAGAGTTCTCATGTTGAGTACGAGTCGGAGCAGGCTCGTTCCCAGTGGATTCATCTGATGTCCACAACCCGCCCATACCTTGATCACATCCGGCGCAGGTCGCCGCGAATCCCTGGAGAAAACGTGAACGTGTTGCCGCGTGCCCGACGCCGCACGTGGGTCGCATCCGGTCTTACCGGCGTGCTCACCGCGGGTGTCGTCTTCGCCCTCGTGGTCGGACCGAGCGTCGTCATCGCAGCGCCGGCGCGCGCCGCCGACGTCGCCTCCAGCGCGGTCACCGTCACGGCGAAGGACCAGGATCCGGCCGGATACCAGGACGCCCCGTTTCCGGACCTCGCCGTGACCGTCTCACAGACGAAGATCCTGCGTCAGCAGGGCGTGTCGGTCAGCTGGACGGGCGCCACCGGGCACGCGTCGCTGCCCTTCACTTCCTCGAACGGCGGCAGGTGGTTCCTGCAGATCTTCCAGTGCTGGGGCGACGATCCCACCGACCCGCAGCGACCCGACCGCACGACGTGTCAGTACGGCGGCACGGCCAAGTACGGCGCCACCCGCGACGCCACGCGGCGGTACGAGTACGACGCGATCCCCGAGAAGGACAAGCAATACTCGGTCCCGCGCGTCAGCTCCTTCGAAGGCGCGTACACGTCGATCCCCTTCGTTTCGCGCAAGGGCACGGTCGTGAGCTCGATCACGACGGCCGCGGACGGCACCAAGAGCCGCGACCTTTCGGTCGACGTCAACAACAACACGCAGTTCGACGCCAACACGACCAACGAGATCCGATGGGCGGGCTCCGGCGCCGACGGCACCGGGTCGCTCTCCTTCGAGATGCAGACGACCATGCAGTCGCCGGCTCTCGGGTGCGGGGACCCCGTGACGGTCGATGGATCCGTGGAGGGCGCCTCCTGCTGGTTGGTGATCCTGCCCCGGCCCAACGCCGACAACGGCTCGTCGACGATCAACCAGTCGGGCCTGTTCTGGGACAGCTGGAAGCACGCGCTGGCGGTCCGCATCGGTTTCGAACCGGTCGGCGCGAGGTGCACCGTCGGCGCACCCGAGCGTCAGCTCGCCGGCAGCGAGATCGCCGCGCTGGCAGTGCAGTCCTGGCAGCCGGCGCTCTGCGGCCGTTCCGGCGGAGCTGTCTACTCGCACCTCACGATCGCGGAATCGGATGCGCTGACGGCGGCATCCACGACCGAGGACGCACCTCTCGCCCTCACGTCGTACCCCGCTTCGGACAACGCGACCACGCTGACCTACGCGCCGATCGCGCTCTCCGGCCTGGCGGTGACGTTCGCGATCGACCGCAACCCCGATCCCTTCGGCACCGTGCCGCCCGAGTATGCCGCGGCGGTGAACCTGCCCTTCACCGAGCTCAAGCTCACTCCCCGGCTCCTCGCGAAGCTCCTCACGAACTCGTACTGGGGCTCGCTGCCCCCCGAACTGGATCACTCGTACCTGGGGCCGAACAGCCCCGAGAACATCACGAAGGACAAGGACTTCCTCGCCATCAACGCCCCGGAGTGGGCGTACCAATCGCTCATCTCGCCGTCGCTGGCCGATACCCTCATGCCGCAGGGGCGATCGGACGCCGCGCGTGCGGTGTGGAGCTACATCATGGCCGACCCTGACGCGGCCGCATTCATGGCGGGCGCTCCCGACCCCTACGGCATGACCGTCAATCCGTGGTACGCGACCGACGCGGCCAAGAACAAGAGCGGCTCCGCCCTCGAGCTGCCCCGTGACGACTTCCCGAAGGCGGACCCCGCCGAGGTCGTTCCCCCGCAGCAGAGCCCGATCAACGTCGTCGCCTGGCGACCGTACGTGAACGACCTCGACAGCGCTGCATACCTCACCCTTCGAGGAGACGGTCAGGTTCTCGGGCCGTGGGACCCAACCTCCGCTCCGGCGAAGTACACCAAGACGGGCCGGTCGCTGCCTGGCTTCCAACGCGTTCTCGGGATCAGCGACGCTCCGGCCTCCGAGCGCTACGAGGTGCGCGTGGCCTCGCTGCGCAACCCCGCGGGGGAGTATGTCACACCGACCAGTGGCGCGCTGCTGGCCGCGGCATCCGCCATGAGCCCCGCGGCCGGCGTGAGCGGGGTCGCCGGCCTCGATCTGGGCTCCGCGGCGGCGCGGGCGTCGAAGGACGCGTACCCGCTGGCGCTGCCCGTGTACGCGGCCGCCGACCCGGCGCTGCTCAGCGCTCCCCTGCGCGCGGACTACGCCGCCTTCATCCGGTACGCGGCCGGCGCGGGCCAGGCTTCCGGGGTCGCGCTCGGCCAGTTGCCGCCCGGGTACGCGTCGCTTCCGTCGTCGTGGGTGACGGCGGCCACCGCCGCGGCCGACGCGATCGAACGCGGTCCCGCGGCCCCGACAGCCGCTCCGACCCCGTCCGATGCAGCGCCGGCCTCGTCGGCCGGCGCACCGCGATCGGCGTCCTCGGCGGTGGCCGCTTCCGCATCCACGACCGTCCAGCCCGCCACGACGCCGGCCCTGGGCGTCCCGGCGAACGCCCTGGCCGGCGCAGTGACCCCTCGAGACCCGGAGACGGGCGCCATCGCCGTCGCCGTGCCGTCCAGCCTCGTCGCCGGTGCCCTCGGCACCGGCGCCGTTCCCCTCGTCTCCCGCCTTCGCCGGCGGGTTCCGTGAAGCGCGCTCGCGCGCTTCGTCCTGTTGCACCCATCGCAGTACCCGACAAGGAGAGACACAGAATGAACCTCAAGCGGATCGCGGCCTTCGGCGCCGCCTTCGGCCTCGCGATCGCCGGCTTCGGCGCCGCGGCGGCGGCCAACGCCGACCCGGTGAGCGACGGCTACGTCGTCGTCGGTTCCGACACCCTGCAGGATGCCGTGGGCGCTCTCGCCAATGGCTTCAAGAACGGCAGCAGCACCGTGCGCACGTCCGGTCTCGGCAAGTACGTCGCTTCGTACGATGCGTTCGCCCCCGGCATCGCGGGAGGCATCGGCACGATCCAGACGCGACCCGCCGGCCCCGTCTTCCCGCGCCCCTCGGGCTCGGGCAACGGCAAGAACGCGCTTATCGCGTCGTTCACCGGCAACTCGTGGAACATCTCCAGCACAGCGCTCTACGTCAACGCGGGCCTCGCCGGCACGTACAGCATCTCCGGTCAGATCGACGCATCCCGGTCCTCGAGCGAGGGCACGCCCAACGCGACGGGCACCTACAGCTACCTCCCCTTCGGTCAGGACGCCGTCGCCTACGCGCTCAAGGCGGGATCGGGCGTCTCCGCGGCGTCGATCACGGCGGCGTCGTCGCTGACCACCGCGCAGCTCAAGGCGATCTACGAAAGCGCGAGCAACACCCCGATCGCGGGGCAGAGCGACGTGATCGTCCCGCGCCTGCCGCAGAGCGGCTCGGGCACGCGCAACTTCTGGCTCTCCGCCATCGGCGTCACGACCGCGGGCGCGGCCGCCAACCCCACGGGCACCACGCTCCCGGAGAACAACGGCTCCGTGCTCACTCCTGGTGCCGGCGAGATCCAGATCATCCCCTTCTCCGCGGCGAGCTACATCGCACAGGCGAACGGCGCAGCGGCGGCGAACACGACCTCCGGCATCACGCTGGGAAGCCCGAACGGCGTCGCGCCGATCACCGGGACCGCGCCGAACCTCAGCGGCGTGAGCTCGTACTACAACAGTTCGTTCGGTCGCACGACCTACATCGTCGTGCCGTACGCGCGCATCACGAGCGGTCAGCCCGGTTACGACCCCGGCCTCGCCGCCGCGCTGAACCCGTCCTCCTCGACGAGCCTCACCTACTGGGGATCGTCCTCGCTGCCGTCGACCTCCAAGGCCGTGAAGATCAAGTTCGGCTTCCAGGAGCCGGCGAACTCGGCTTACCGCTCCAACTGACCGCCCCACGCAACCGCCAGAATTCGGAAGGAACCCCGTGAACAAGAAGTTCAAGCTCGGCGCCGCCGGGCTGGTGACGGCAGCTCTCGCCGCCCTCGCCATCGTCACGCCCGGAGCCGCGTATGCGGACAGCTCCGTTGCTCCCGTCGTCGGCTCCGGCACCGGTCAGACCGACGAAGCCCTCTACGTGCTCGACAACGAGACCGGTGAGCCGTTCGCCGCCGGCGCGTCCCTCTCGTACGGCCTCTCCATCGTCGGTGGCCCGTCGGCGACCGACCCGGTCGCGACGTTCTCCGCCCCGGCGGGCGGCGCGCAGTTCGCCTTCACGTTCATCTCGCCGCGTGGACAGGAACGCGACTACAACGCGTGGAACGCGATGTCCAACATCGGCTCCGGCACCGAGCAGTCGCTCGTGGCGATCGGACCGTCGGCTCAGGCCACCACCGGTACCGGCACACCCGCGGGCACCGCGGCGGTCGCCGCTGCGGGCGGCGACTACTCGCTCGGAGTCGCCTGGGTGTCGAACAACGTGGTGCTGAAGACCGCATTCACCTACATCTCGGTCGTCTCCGGCAACATCGCCACCACCACGTTCACGTTCGCTCAGCCGGCGGTCGCCCCGACCATCACGACCACCGCACTCAACGCTCTGACGACGGGCGCCGCGTTCACGCAGACCATCGCGGCGACGGGCACGACCCCGATCGCGTGGTCGGTCAAGTCGGGTTCGGGTTCGCTGCCGGCGGGCCTTACGCTCGACTCGGCGACGGGTACGATCTCGGGCACGCCCACGACGGCGGGCGCGTACAGCTTCACGCTGACCGCCTCCAACAATGGGGGCTCCGACGATCAGGCCTTCAGCGGAAGGGTCGCCGCTCCGGCGCCGACGTCTCCGATCGAGCCGACCACGGGCAACATCACGATCAGCGATCCCGCCAAGGGCGCGACGACGATCACGATCCCCGCGGGTGCAGCGAACGCCAGCAAGACGTTCGACGTGTGGGCGTGGTCCACTCCGACCAAGCTCGGCCAGGCGACGACGGATGCCAACGGCAACGCGACTGTCGACATCAGTGCGCTTCCGGCCGGTGCCCACAAGGTGGCGCTCGTCCTCCCCGGCGACGCGACTTACGCGGTGCAGGCGTGGGTGTCGTTCACGAAGCCCACCAACACGGGTGACACCCTCACTCAGGACGTTTCTCTGACGGCCGCGGTGACTGCCAGCGATCTGTGGTCGTTGGCGGCGCAGAAGACCAATGTCGACTTCGGCAACGTCGCTCGTGGCGCCACGTCGGTGAAGAAGCTCGGCACGGTCACTGTGATTGACGACCGCAATGTGCTGAAGGGCTGGGATCTCAACGCGACCTGGCAGGACTTCACCGGTGCTCAGAACATCGGCAAGAGTGTCCTCACGGTGACCCCCGCGCTCGCGAGCGGATACGCAGGCAAGACGGGCATCTCGGTGAGCACGGCGGCCGGTACCTCGGGCGCCAAGAAGATCGCGGAGGGCATCGCCGGCGTCAGCACGACGACGACGGGCGCACTGTTCGACGCCGACCTCGCGTTCGCGGCGCCGGTCGACGCGGCGGCGGGTGTGTACAGCTCGACGCTGACCCTCACGCTCACCTCCAAGTGAGCTGATCGTCCGCCACTCGGAACCTCGTTTCGAGTCGTGTGGGGAGGCCTCTCGCGGTCTCCCCACACGGTGCGTTGCGGCGTCGGTGATGCACTCGTCATCGGCACGCACCTTGCTGATCATCCTCTGTTCACACCAATGACGAACTCTCGTTGACCTGACCTGCGGAGATGTACCGTGCCCATCTCGACTCCACGACCGATGCCTCGCATCCGACACGCGCTCGGTGCGGTCCTCCTCGTGCTCGCCATCGGCGTGTTTCCGTTCGCATCCGGATCCGCTGCCCTCGCCGACGACGCCACCCCGCCGCCGGGTGATGTTGGCGTGGCGACTCGTCCTGCCGGTCCCGACGGACGTCCTGATAACCGTGCGCGCTTCTCCTACACGGCCGACCCGGGCCAGAGCGTTACCGATCAGGTGTACGTCGGCAACACCGGCACCGAAAGGCAGGACTTCACGGTCGTGGCCACAGATGCGCTCAACGGCCCAGATGGTGCCTTCAACCTGCTTCCAACGGCCGAGACGCCATCGGGGCTCGGTTCGTGGGTCACCTTCGAAAACGGTCAGAATCGCATTCAGTTCTCCCTCGAACCGCAGGAGGTGCGCTTGCTGACGTTCGCCGTGGCGTTCCCGGCGGATGCTACCCCCGGGGATCATGTCGGTGGGATTGTGGCATCCGTCGTCCAAGAGGGGCAGCAGGTCAATCTCGACCGCCGCGTCGCGACGGCAGTATTCGCACGCGTCTCCGGTGATCTTCAGCCGCGCCTCACCCTCGCAAGCTTCGACGCGACGTTTCAGGGTGACTGGTGGAACCTCTTCGGTGGCACGCTGAAGGTCCTGTATACGGTCAACAACCCCGGGAATGTCGCGCTGGCGGCCAACCTCACGATGAGCACTGCGACGTGGTTCGGCATCCCTGCCGCCGGCGATCAAGGCGGGAGCACTCCTGTCCTGCTACCCGGAAACTCCGCGACCTACGAGTTCGACATCAACGGCGTCGGGCAGTGGGGCTATCTGAATCCCTCGGCGCGTCTTCAGCCCTTTGCCGACACCACCGACGTGTCGCAACAGGTGCTCGTCACGCCGGTGAGCCGCGACACCGTGGTCGTCGCTCTCCCCTGGACGCTGCTGATCGCCGCCGCCGTGGTCACCGCCATCGTGCTGTTGCTGCGCTGGCGCCGCCGCCGCGATGAAGCGCGTGCGCAGGAGTGGATCGCCTACACCGAGCAGCAGGCCGCCGCGGCCGCCGAAGCCAAGGTGCGCGCCGTCGCGGCGGCGGCGCCAGCCGATTCATGACCGCGATCGGGCGCGCACTCGTCGGCGTGGGGATCGTGCTCGGTCTGCTGATCGTGCCCTCCACGCTCGTGCACGCCTCCGATGACGACGGCACCGACGGCACCAACCTCACCGTCACCGTCACCGACGGCGCGAGTCCCAGCCCGACGCCGCGACCCACCTCGTCGTCCGCAGCCACCCCGTCTCCCTCGTCGGGCGGCTCCGCCCCGGGCAAGGGCACCAAGGGCAGCGGATCCGGCGCGGGCGGCGGGACGGACGCGGGCAGCGGAACGGGCGCGGGAGGCGCGGGAGGCGCGGGTTCGGGCGCGGCCGGCACGGTCAGCATCGCGGGGATGGTCTATGTGAGCGGGGTCAACTCGTCGGTGGCCCTGTCGCCCGATCCTGCGGAGGCGGATGTCACGCTGTGGCTGTCGGTGCGAAACGCCTCCACGAGCGCGATCGACCTGGCCGCCGACTTCTGGATGGAGAGCATGCTGTTCGGCACGGCACTGGACTCGGCATCCGCGGTGCCCGTCATGGGGCTGCAGCCGGGCGAGACGCGCCTCATCTCGACACGTCTGCACGGTGCCGGCCAGTGGGGCCTCGTCAACACCCACGTGAAGATCACGCCGCCCGCAACGGTCGACGGCACTGCCCTGACCCCCGTGACCCGCGACGCGCTGGTCGTCGTCTTTCCGTGGCTGAGCATCTTGCTGGCGGCGACGCTCGTGATCGCCCTGCTCGCGTGGCGCGCCGTCGCCCTCGCCCTCGCCCTCGCCGCGAAGAACTCGGAGGCCACGGCATGACCGTGCTCGACGATGCGACTCAGGTCGTCGCCCCGGTCGCCGTGCCCCCGGCATCCGCTCCGCCTCCTCCGCGTCGTCCCCGCCGGATGCCGCGACCCGCTCCCCAATACGCGCCTCTGTCGGCCGGACAGGCCCTCGTACGCGGCATCGTCTCTCTCATCGCCGCCCTCGCCCTGGCCTTCGTGTTCCATCTGCTGGTGCTCAGTCATGTGCTGCACTTCGCCGCGCAGCAGCAGCTCTTCGACACCTACCGGGCACAGCTCGCTGCGGGCACGGCGCCGGTCAGCGAGGGGGACTTCAACGACGTGCTCCTCACCGACGGCGCGCCCGTCGCCATCATCGACATCCCCCGGCTCGGGGTGCACGAGGTGATCGCCGAGGGAACATCATCGGGTGTCCTCGCCGGCGGCCCCGGCCACCGCCGCGACACGGTGCTGCCAGGCCAGGTCGGCGTCAGCGTCGTGATGGGCCGCGCCGCCGCGTTCGGCGGCCCGTTCGGGCGTCTGCAGTCCTTGCAGCCGGGGGAGCGGTTCGAGGTGCGCACCGGGCAAGGGTTGAACACCTTCGAAGTGCTGGGAGTCCGCTACGCGGGCGACCCGACGCCGCCCGCGCCCGCCCGTGGAGAGAGTCGTCTCATCCTGCTCACCGCGCGCGGGGCGCCATACGTGCCGACCGGGATCGCCTACGTCGACGCTCGACTCGTCGATAAAGGCCAACCTGCGGGCGCGCGTCAGACCACCCCGATCACGCTGCCGCCGTCGCATGCGGCGCTTGCAACGGACACGACGACCGTCTGGGCGCTCGTCTTCGCGCTGCAGTTCCTCGTCGCCGCCGAGATCGCCGCCGTCTGGGCGTTTCGCCGGGTCGGCGCGCAGAAGACCTGGATCGTCTTCGTGCCGATCCTGCTGCTGGCCAGCGTCTTCGTCTGCGATCAACTCGTCCGCCTGCTTCCCAACCTCCTCTGACTCGGAGCCCCCATGTCTGACGACATCGAACCGTCCCGCGCAGCCCACCGCGCCGAGCGCGCGAACCGCCCGCGCTTCCTCGGACGCACGAGCGGACGCGCTCCCGTGCCCGCCGCGCCGGTGATGGCCGGTGGCGAGTCCACCCTCCCTCCCGCGCCGAGCGGACCCGCCGCTCTCGGCGGTGCCCCGGTGACGCATGCGGATGCCGTCGCCGCGACGGCCGTCCTGCTGCCGCCGTCGCAGCTCAACGCGCGCTCCATCTCCGCCTGGTTCGGCGATCACCAGGTCCTGCACGACGTGTCGCTGCAGATGCCCGCGGGCCAGGTGACGGCCCTCATCGGCCCGTCCGGCTGTGGGAAGTCGACGTTCCTGCGCATCCTCAACCGCATGCATGAACTGGTGCCCTCGGCATCCCTCGCCGGCGAGGTGCTGCTGGACCACGACGACATCTACGACGCCGGCCACCGTCTCGTGGATGCCCGCAAGAAGATCGGCATGGTCTTCCAGAAGCCCAACCCCTTCCCGGCCATGTCGATCTACGACAACGTCGTCGCGGGCCTGAAGCTCGCGGGCATCCGTGCCAGTCGCGGTGAGAAGGACATGCTCGTCGAGACCTGCCTCACGAAAGCGGGACTGTGGCGCGAGCTGAAGGACCGCCTGCGCGCGCCCGGCGGTGGGCTTTCCGGTGGACAGCAGCAACGCCTGTGCATCGCGCGTTCCCTCGCAGTGCGGCCGCGGGTGCTCCTGATGGACGAGCCGTGTTCGGCGCTGGACCCGACCTCCACGCGCGTCATCGAGGAGACGATGACCGAGCTCGCGCGCGAGGTCACGATCGTCATCGTCACCCACAACATGCAGCAGGCGCAGCGGGTGTCCCAGCAGTGCGCGTTCTTCCTCGCCTCGCAGGGCCAGCCCGGCCACATCGTCGAGCACGGCGACACCGACGCGATGTTCTCGTCGCCGATCGACCCGCGCACCTTCGACTACGTCAACGGTCGTTTCGGCTGACCGGGACACGGACACGGATGGGTGTGCGGTGGTCGTGGCGCGAGGTCGCACTCGCGCTCGCTGCCGTCGCCCTGCTGGCCGTGTTCCTCGGGGGCGTCCTCACACACGTCGAGGCGGCGCCGTCCGTCCTGGCGGCATCAGTCGCGGAGCGCTCCGTCGACGCGTTCGTGGAGGTGCCCGAGAGACGGGATGCCGAGGCCGTCGCGCCTGTCACCGGTGATGCGGTGGCCGCGTCGTCGGCCCCGCTCGCGCCCGTCGCGTCGGTCGACCCGGTCTGGCTCTCGCGCGTCTCTGCGGCCACCGGCATCCCCGCCCGTGCGCTCCGGGCGTACGCGGGCGCCCAGCTCACGATCGCGGCCGAACAGCCCTCGTGCGGGTTGGGGTGGAACACGGTCGCCGCGATCGGGGCGATCGAGTCCGATCACGGACGGCACGGCGGCGCGGTGCTCGGTGAGAACGGCTACCCCACTCCCGCCATCCGCGGGCCGTCCCTCGACGGTGACGGCGTCGCCGCGATCGCCGACACCGACGGAGGCCGCTGGGACGGAGACACGCTCTGGAACCGTGCGGTCGGGCCGATGCAGTTCATTCCCGACACGTGGGACCGTTGGGGCGCGGACGGCAACGGCGACGGTGTCGCCGACCCGAACCAGATCGACGACGCGGCGCTCGCGACGGCGCGCTACCTCTGCGGTGCGGGCACGATGACGGATGCCGCGGGCTGGCGCGCCGCGGTGTTCGCCTACAACCACCTCGACGTCTACGTCGACGACGTCGCCGCTGCCGCGAACCGTTACGCCGCGGCGGCCGCGGCGGGCTGAGTCCGCACGAACTCCGCAGAATGTCATGAACTCCGCACCCGGGATGCCGATCGGGTGCGGACTTCGTCGCATTCTGCGGACCTGGCGAGGTGCCTCGTCGGTCGCCCGTCACATGGCGTCGGCGGTATGCGCCGATCCCTAGGATGGGGAGGTGGGCGCGGCATCCGAGTGCCCGTCGACATGTCTTCAGGAGTTCCACACGTGGCGCTGATCGTCCAGAAGTACGGCGGCTCGTCCGTCGCC
>ERZ778028.1321-NODE-1321-length-28818-cov-6.988284_pt1 | contig 28818 bp, 20 predicted proteins | sample MGYA00375758_ERZ778028 | MGnify/ENA primary metagenome ERZ778028 (study PRJEB29350, sample SAMN05389828) | bioreactor metagenome | isolation source: Thiocyanate bioreactor | place: South Africa: University of Cape Town | collected 2014-03-17 ...
GCGCCAGCGCATCTTTCAGCGCGAACTCGCGCCCGGCAGCTGGATCGACGAGCTCAAGATTGCCGAGGAATTCGGCATCAGCCGCACGCCACTGCGCGAAGCGCTGAAGGTGCTGGCCGCCGAAGGCCTGGTCACGATGAAGGTGCGCCGTGGCGCCTATGTGACCGAGATGAGCGAGAAAGACCTGCGCGACGTGTACCACCTGCTCAGCCTGCTGGAGAGCGACGCCGCAGGCGTGGTGGCCGAGCGCGCCACCGACGCCCAGCTAAAGACCCTGCAGGACCTGCACGCCGAGCTGGAAGCCGCCGTGGCCGACCGCGAAAAGTTCTTTGCCATCAACGAGCGCTTTCACATGCACCTGCTGGAGATGGCCGACAACCGCTGGCGCAGCCAGATGGTGGCCGACCTGCGCAAGGTGATGAAGCTCAACCGCCACAACTCGCTGTTCAAACAGGGGCGCATTGAAGATTCGCTGGGCGAGCACCGCGCCATCCTGGCCGCCATGGTGGTGCGCGACGCCAAGGCCACGGTCAAGGCCATGCAGGCGCACTTTGCGCAGGGGCTGGAAGCGGCGACCTGAGGTGCTGCGGGCCGTGCTGGCATGCACCCACGCAGCCACGATCATTCCGCAAACAGGAACGCACCATTTGCAACACATGGGGTGATCGCACACGGCCCGGCCCAGGTTGCGCTCGTTATCATCCCCCGGGTTTCCACCGAGGCCGTGGCGCCGCACGCCACAGCAGCCTCCACCGCCGAGTTTGATGACCTCTACCCCCGCCGATATCGCCAGCGTGCAAACGCTGCCCCAGCTCCTGGCCTACCGCGCCGCCCGCACCCCCCAGGCCGAGGCCTACCGTGCGTTTGACTCCTCCCGCCAAGCCTGGGCCAGCCTGACCTGGGCGCAGACCGCAGAGCGCGTGAACACCTGGGCCCAGGCCCTCGCCGCCATGCAGCTGCCACCGGCCGCGCGCGTGGCCATCTTGCTGCCCAACGGCCTGCATGCCATGTGCGCCGACCAGGCCACGCTGGCCACTGGTGGCGTGCCCGTGCCGCTGCACGCCATCGACAACCCGGGCAGCATCGCCTACATCCTGGCCGACTGCGAGGCCTCAATGCTCATCGTGAGCCAGGCCGAGCAGTGGGAAAAGATCCGCGCCGTGGGCACGCCGTTCCCAGCCCTGCGCGCCGTGGTCATTACCGATGACGACGACGCCTTCAAACCCACCCCGGCGTCTATCGACAGCCCGGCCGTGGGCTCGCTCGCGCAGTGGCTGACGGGGGCGGGGCAAAGGGGCGCTCCTACGACCGGCATGGGCCCGCAGGCCGATGACCTGGCCGCCATCGTCTACACATCTGGCACCACCGGCAAACCCAAGGGCGTGATGCTGACCCATCGCAACGTGGTCAGCGACGTGAAGGCCGTGCTGGAGCGCATTGCTCCCACGGTGGACGACGTGTTCCTGTCGTTCCTGCCGCTGTCGCACACCTTTGAACGCACGGGCGGCTATTACCTGCCGATTGCGGCGGGCAGTTGTGTGGCCTATGCCCGGTCGGTGGCCCAGCTGGCCGAAGACCTGAAAACCATACGCCCCACCGTGCTGGTGTCGGTGCCGCGCATTTACGAGCGCATCCACGCCAAGCTGATCGAAAAGCTATCGCCCACCCCGTGGAAGATGCAGCTCTACGAAGCAGCGCAGAACAAGGGCTGGGCCCGGTTTTGTGCCGCACAGCGCCTGCCGGCCCCCACGCCGGACGCCAGCAGCCAGGCCGCAGGCTGGATGGCTGCCCTGCCCTGGCCGGTGCTGCAGGCCCTGGTAGCCAAGCCTTTGCTGGCCCAGTTTGGCGGCCGCGTGCGCGTGGCAGTGAGTGGCGGCGCCCCGCTGTCGCCCACCATTGCCAAGTGTTTTCTGGGCCTGGGGCTGCCGCTGATTCAGGGCTACGGCATGACCGAGACCGCACCGGTGGTGTCGGTCAACGCACTGGACGACAACGACCCCGCCTGCGTGGGCAAGGCGCTGCCTGGTGTGCAGGTACGCATTGGCGACAACCACGAGCTGCAGGTGCGCGGCCCCATCGTGATGAAGGGCTACTGGAAACGGCCAGAAGACACCGCGCGCATTCTGAGCCCCGACGGCTGGCTGGGCACGGGCGACCAGGCCGACATCGTGAACGGCCGCATTTACATCAAGGGCCGCATCAAGGAAATCATCGTCACCTCGACCGGCGAGAAGATCCCCCCCGGCGACCTGGAATTGGCACTGCTGGCCGACCCGTTGCTGGAGCAGGCCTTTGTGGTGGGTGAAAACCGCCCCTTCATCGCCTGCGTGGCCGTGCTGAACGCAGGCGAGTGGCAGCGCCTGGCCGCCGACCTGGGCCTGAACCCCCAGGCGGCGGACAGCCTGAACCACCCCAGCGTGCACCGCGCCGTGCTGGCGCGCATCGAAAAGAACACCGCCAGTTTTGCCCGCTATGCCGTGCCGCGCACGGTGCATCTGACGCTCGATCCATGGACGATTGAAAACACCTTCATGACGCCCACGCTCAAGCTCAAGCGCAACAACCTGATGGCGCACTTTGCCGAGGCGATTGAGGGCATGTACCAAAAGCCGGGGCGCTAAGCCAGTCAAGACGGGCTCAGTGCACCAGATCGCCTTCCCGCGCGTAGGCGGAGCCAAAGCGGTTGGCCAAAAAGTCGCCAAGCGCGACAGCCTCCTGCCCCACAAAGCCCTGCTGCGGCAGCCGCCCCTGCGCCACCAGGTCCAGCGCCGTGCAGATGCCTGCCGCCGTAGTGAGCTGGATGGCGCTGAGCCGGTGCCCCGCCACCTCGGTGCCCACGATGTGGGCGGAATACGAATCCTGCACCAGCCGCCCGCCCTTGAGGCCTGAGGCGGTGGCAAACACCACGATCACGTCCTGGTCGGTGGTGGGGATGGCGGTTTCGAGAATGTCCTTGAGCAGATCGCGCCGGTCGCGCAAGCGCAGGTCATTCAGTAGCAGCTTGAGGATGGCGTTGTGGCCCGGGTAGCGGATGGACTGGTAGTCCACCTGCCGCGCCTTGCCCGCCAAGGTTTCTGTCAGCGTGCCCAGCCCGCCCGAGGTATTGAAGGCCTCGTATTCCACACCGTCCAGCGCAAAAGTCTCCAACCCCTCCAGCGCGGGCACCGTGGTGCGCACGCCGTCCACGATGGCCTCGCAGGGGTTGCAGTATTCGTTGATGAGGCCTTCGGTGCTCCAGGTCAGGTTGTAGCGCAGGGCACCCTGCGGGTAGCGGGGTAGCGCGCCTACGCGCATGCGCAGCGTGTGCAGGGTGTCAAACCGGCGGGCCAGGTCGTTGCCCACGATGCCGATGAAGCCCGGCGCCAGGCCGCACTGGGGCATGAGCACGCTGCGTGCGTTGGCGGCCAGCGCGCGGATGGCCTGGGTGCTGGCCACATCTTCGGTCAGGTCAAAGTAATGCACGCCTGCACTGGCGCACAACGTCGCTATGGGCACAGCGCGGTGGAAGGGCAATGCGTTCAGCACGGCAAAGCGGCCGTCGATGGCGGCTTGCAGACTGGCGTCGTCCACAGTCAACCGGGTGGAGATACCCAGCGCCGCCACCTCGGCCAGGCGAGCCGGGTCACGGTCTGCCACCAGGATGTCGTAGTCGCCGGACTGCTGCAGCAAGAGCGCCATCGCAAAGCCGATGTGGCCCGCCCCCAGGACGGTAATGGCGCGGCGGGCGGCGGAGTTCGAGGTAGTGGCAAAGGTGGTCATGGCAGCGCTCCCGGTAGTGCTCGCCACATGCAGCGACGAGGTGTTGGTGATGCCTTGATGCTAGGCAGCAGCACTGTCAATGTGTAGCTCTCAAAACGTCGAAAGCAGCCGTTTGTTTTGCCATAACGACGAATATGATGGTCGTTATAACTTTTTGGACGGAGCACCCATGACCCAGCCCCTGGATGACACCGACCAGCAACTGCTCAGCCTGTTGCAGGCCAACGCGCGCGAGGGCACGGCCCAGCTCGCCCGCAAGCTGGGGCTGGCCCGCACCACCGTGGTGGCGCGCATTGCGCGGCTGGAGCGATCCGGTGTGGTCGCGGGCTACGGAGTGCGGCTGGGTCAGCGGCTAGACGCCACCACCGTGCGCGCCTGGTGCAGCATCAGCGTGCTGCCCAAGACGGCGCCCGCCGTGCTGCGCGCGCTGGAGGCCATGGCCGAGGTCGAAGAGGTGTCAGCCGTGAGCGGGCCGTTTGATTACCTGGTGTTCTTGCGTTGCACCAGCCACGAGCAGCTCGATACCCTGCTCGACAAGGTGGGCCAACTGGACGGCGTGCACCAGACGCAGACCAGCATCGTGCTCAGCCGCAAGATCGACCGGCGACAGGCAGGGTGACATCCCCCTGAGCGGCTTACGCCGCTTCCCCCTTCTCTCGCCTCGCTGCGCGAGCCGGGAAGGGGGACGCTGCCAGCGCGGCGGGGCGGCCCTTGCGCGGCAGCCCTGGCGTGGGCTGTGCCAGTAGCGACCCGCACGCCCGTAAAAGCCCTCAGATGCTATGTTTTTTTGAGCTTCCAGTGCTTATCTGTCAAGCGCTAGAGGCCAATTTGGCTACAAACCGCTCAAGCCTCAAACTGCGTCGGGTTCTTGCCCCGGATCGGCGCATAAAACGCCTTGATGCTCGCCATGTCGCGCTCCACATCGCCCGTGGGCTCAAACACCGGGCCCAGGCCGCCGACCTTGCGGCCGTAGTCCACAAACGCCAGCACGATGGGAACACCCGCCTGCTGGGCGATGAAGTAGAAACCCGTCTTCCAGTGCCGCGTCTTGCCCCGCGTGCCTTCGGGCGGCACGATGAGCTGCATGGGGCCGGCGGCATCGCGCATGGCCTGGGCCGAGCTGGCGACGAGGTTGTTGGCCTGGCTGCGGTCCACCGGGATGCCGCCCAGCCAGCGCATCACCCCGCCAAACGGCGCCTTGAACAGGCTGTGTTTGCCCATCCAGTACACCCGCAGCCGCAGCGAAAACGCCAGCATCAGCGTGTACGGCAAGTCCCAGTTGCTGGTGTGCGGCGCGGCGATCAGAACGCTTTTGGCCGCATGGGCGGGCAAGGCGCCTTCCACCTTCCAGCCGGTGACGCGCAGCGTAAAGCGGGAAAAAGCGCGCAGGAGCGTGTTGACAACCGGCGTGTCAAAAATAGTGTGGTGCATGGGAAACGGGTGACAGAACGGGGCCTGGAGCGCTGGAGCGGGTGAAAAACCCGGGCTGTGCAGGCATCGAAAGCGCCGCGAGTATCGCTGATCAGGGCAATGCCCCGCCTTGACGCAAGGCAAATGGCCGTCGCCGCCACATCCTTGAATCCCATGCAAGGCGCTATTGTTGTGATAGCGGTTAGGGCAATAAAAATAGGCGCTACCGGGTGTTTCTGCCAAATTTTCGGTAGCAGCGGCTGCAATGCCAAATAAAGCTGGCGTTTGCACCCCACAGGTCCAGAATCCGCCCCCAGCAGGCCCGTGTTCTCACTGCCGCCCCATGCTGCAAGCCCAGCGCCCCACCACCCCGCCCTACCGCGACCGCAAGCGGTACGCATGGCTGCTGTCGCTGGTGGTGCCCTGCACCGTGGGCGCGGGCCCGGCGTTGATGGCCTGGACGGGCGATCCGCTGGCGCTGTGGGCGCCGGTAGCCTTTTTCTACCTCGTCGCCCCATTGCTGGACTGGATGCTGGGCGTGGACCAGAGCAACCCGCCCGAATCCGCAGTGCCAGCGCTGGAGCACGACCGCTACTACCGCCGCATCACCTTTTTGCTGGTGCCGGTGCTGTGGGCGGCCTTCCTCTTCAGCGCCTGGTGGGTGGCCACGCAGCCCCTGCCCTGGCACGGCGTGCTGGCGATGGTGTTGACCACCGGCACAGTGGGCGGGTTCTGCATCAACCTGGGGCATGAGCTGGGCCACAAGAACACGGCGCTGGAGCGCTGGCTGGCCAAGCTGGTGCTGGCGCCCACGGCCTATGGGCACTTCTTCATCGAACACAACCGGGGCCATCACCGCGACGTGGCCACCCCGGCCGACCCGGCTTCGTCGCGCATGGGCGAGTCCATCTACCGCTTTGTGCTGCGCGAGATGCCCGGCGCCGCACGCCGCGCCTGGGCGCTGGAGAAAGACCGCCTGGCCCGCCAGCACCTGCCGCTGCTTACATGGCACAACGAGATCCTGCAGCCCGCGCTCGTCACGGCGCTGCTGTGGGCCGGACTGGCCCTGTGGTTGGGGGTGGCGATCCTGCCGTTTTTGCTCGCGGCGTCGTTCTGGGCCAACTTTCAGCTGACCTCGGCCAACTATGTCGAGCACTACGGGCTGCTGCGCCGCAAGGACGCCAGCGGCCGCTACGAACATTGCCGCCCCCAGCATTCGTGGAACAGTAATCACGTCTTCTCCAACTGGGCCCTGTTCCATCTGCAGCGGCACTCCGACCACCATGCCCACCCGCTGCGCCGCTACCAGTCGCTGCGCCACTTTGACGAGGTGCCACAGCTGCCCATCGGCTACTTCGGCATGTTCACGCTGGCCTATGTGCCGCCCCTATGGCGCCGCGTGATGGACCCGCGCTTGCTGGCCCAAGTGGGCCACGATGCCGCTCACATCAACATCGACCCGCGCCAGCGGGCCGCGATCGTGCGGAAATACGGGTTGCGCGACCTGGGTTAGGACGGCTGGATGGGGTGGCGACCGTTCACAGGACGTCCGCTGGGCCAGACACCTCGGCCCTTGCACTTCATTATTGATAGCACGCAGTGCAATCAGCACTAGCGCCTGCATCTGTTTTGACTCAAAAACCTCCTGCGACACCTATTGCGCAGCCAGTGGGATAATCCTGGGCTTGCACCTGCAGCCCCGCAGCGCCCCCGACCAGAGGGGCCGCTCTGCTGCAGAACCTTCCCTCCCCGCCTTCGCTGTTTGCCCGTGAAAACCACCCTGAGCCCCTGGCGCATGTCCATCGCCCCCATGATGGACTGGACTGACCGCCACTGCCGTTACTTTCACCGGCTGCTGACCCGCCAGACCCTGCTGTACACCGAGATGGTGAACGCAGGCGGCATCCTGTACGGCGGCACCGAGCGCCACCTGCGCTACAACGCCGAAGAGCACCCCGTGGCCCTGCAGCTGGGCGGCAACGAGCCCGACAAACTGGCCCAGGCCGCCAGGCTGGGTGAGGAATGGGGTTACGACGAAATCAACCTGAACTGCGGCTGCCCCAGCGATCGCGTACAGCGCGGCGCCTTTGGAGCCAGCCTGATGAAGGCCCCCCAGCTGGTGGCCGACTGCGTCAAGGCCATGAAGGACGTGGTGACCGTGCCTGTCACCGTCAAGCACCGCATCGGCATCGACAAGGTGGAGGACTACGGCTTTGTGCGCGACTTCATCGGCACCGTGGCCGAGGCGGGCTGCACCGTGTTCATCGTGCATGCGCGCAACGCGTGGCTGCAGGGCCTGAGCCCGAAGGAAAACCGCGACATCCCGCCGCTGCGCTACGAGGTGGTGCACCGCCTGAAGGCTGAGTTTCCGCAGTTCACCATCGCCATCAACGGCGGCATCACCACCGATGACGTGGTGCAGGAGCAGTTGCAACACCTTGACGGCGTGATGATCGGCCGCGAGGCGTACCACAACCCCTGGTGGCTGGCCCGCTGGGACCAGCTCTACTACGGCGGCGCCCCCTGCCCCCTGACCCGCGAGGAAGTGGAACTGGCCATGGTCGAGTACATGGAGCGCGAGGCCGCGCAGCATGGCACCCCCTGGCCCCACATTGCCCGCCACATGCTGGGCTTGCGCCACAGCCTGCCCGGCGCCCGCATCTGGCGCCAGGTGTGGAGCAACCATCTGCTCAAGGACCGACCCGCGCGGGAGGTGCATGCGTTAGCGATGCAGGCCTATGCGAGCGCTGCGCCCGAGCAGCACACAGAGCCGGGCGCGCTGGCAGCAGCAACTACCTAATCAACCGCCCCACCCACGCCGCCAGCGGCTCCGGCCGGCCGAACAGGTAGCCCTGCAGGCACTCGCACTGGCTCTCAACGAGAAAATCGGCCTGGGCGCGTGTCTCCACCCCCTCGGCCACCACGCGCAGGTTGAGGTGGCGGGCCACCGAGATGATGGACTGCACGATGGCCGTGTCGTTGGGGTCGTCGGGCGTGTCGTCCACAAAGCTCTTGTCGATCTTCAGCTCATAGAGCGGGAGCCGCTTGAGGTAGGCCAGGCTCGAATAGCCGGTGCCAAAGTCGTCGATGGAAAAGCGCACACCCAGTTGCACGATCTCGGTCATGCGGGCGATGGTGTCGTCCAGGTCTTCGATCAAAAGGCTTTCGGTCACCTCCAGGATCAGCAGGGCCGGGTTGGCGCCGGTGTGAGCCAGGATGTGGCGCACACGCTCGACAAAGTCGTCCTGGCGAAACTGCCGCTCGCTCACGTTGACCGAGAGCGACAGCGCGTGCCCTGCCCCCTGCAGGCGCGACAAGGTCTCGCAGGCCTGCTGGATCATCCAGTCGCCCATGCGTAGGATCAGGCCCGAGGCCTCGGCAATGGGGATGAAGCGGCTGGGCGGGACGTTGCCGCGCACGGGGTGGTCCCAGCGCATCAGCAGCTCGCCGCCCACCACGTTGCCGGCCGCATCCACCTGGTTTTGCACAAAGGCCGCCAGTTGGCCCAGCGCTTGTGCTTTTTTCAGGTCCTGCTCCAGCGCCAGGCGCTCCTGCACGTCGGCCTGCATGGCGGCTTCATAAAAGCGGATGCGATTGCGGCCCAGGTCCTTGGCACGGTACATGGCCGTGTCGGCCTCGCGCAGCAGGTCTTCCACGCCTTCGCCTCGTTTGGGGAAAAGCGTGATGCCGATGCTGCCGGTGGTGCTGTAGAGGTGGGTGTCGATGGTGTACGGCGCCTCCAGCGCGGTACGCATTTCTTCGGCCACCAGCAGCGCGGCGCGCCCGGCGGACTCCATGTCCGACGCCACGTTGTGCACCAGCACCACAAACTCGTCCCCTCCCAGGCGGGCCACGGTGTCGCCCGGGCGTTGCAACTGCGTGAGCCGCTGGGCCACCTGCATCAGCAGCATGTCGCCCACCGTGTGCCCGCGCGCGTCGTTGATCTGCTTGAAATTGTCCAGGTCGATGTAGAGCACGGCCCCCACCTGGGCGGCCTTTTGCGCATTGGCCAAAGCGTGCTCCATGCGGTCCAGCAGCATGCGCCGGTTGGGCAGGCCGGTGAGCGCATCAAAGTACGCTAGCTGGTGTGAGCGCGCCTCGGCCTGCTTGCGCTCGGTGATGTCGCGCGACAGCGCGATGAACCGGGGTTCGTCGCCAGGCGCAGCACTCTCCTTGCGCGCAATCGACAACTCAAACCAGTGGGTCACGCCGCCCAGCTCCAGCCGGAACTGGTGGCCTGACGAATACCCGGTGTGGTGCGCCGCTTGCAGGGCCGCATGGCAGCCAGCAACGGCCTCGGGCGGCACTACATCGCGCAGCAGGCGGCCCAGAAACATCTCGGGCGGCACCGCCAGCTCTCCTGATCGGGCTGAACGGTAGTGGTGGATGCAGCCGTCCAGCCCCAGCTCGAACAGCAGATCAGGAATGGCGCTGAGCGTGCTTTCGAGGTCGTCGCGGGTGGCGCGCAGCTCGGCCGTCATGTCCCGCGCCAAGGCCACAGCGCGCTCGCGCCCCGTAGCCAGCAGCCAGGTGAACCAGGCCAGGATCAGGCTCAGCACCGTGCCCAGCAGTGCCACCGGGTGGTGTCCATCGTCCTGAAAGCGCTGCACAAAGCCTGGCTGGGGCGCCATCTGCAAGGTCCAGCGCCGCCCTCCCAGCTCCAGCTCGCGCCGCGCCTGCAAAGGCTGCCTACCCGCCCCCAGGACCGGCGCCTTCAGGTTGCTGAACAGCTGCACACCTGCGGCGGCACCGGCGTCTCCAGCGATGGCAACGGGGGACACGGCACCCGCGCCCGGGGTGCTGTCGATGATCTGCAGGCCGATGTCGGCGTCAAATTCTCGGGACATGCCGTGGATCACATCCTCCATGCGAAACGGCGCCGACACCCAGCCCGCCAGCCCTTGCCGCCTGCCCTCCACCGTGCCATTCTCGGCGTCGGCGCGGTACAGGGGCATGTACATCACCAGCCCCGGAGCCGCGTTTTGCATCAGGGTCAGCCGCCCCGACAGCGCCAGCGCTCCGGTGTCGCGGGCCCGGTCCAGCGCTTCCTTGGCGGGTGGAAGGGTCAGCACATCAAAGCCCAGGGCCTTGAGATTGGGGCCCTCCAGCGGTTCGATGTGGGTGATGGGGGCCATCAGTGCGCGCTCGCCGGGCGGGCGCACCGCATATTGGTCGAAGCCCCGCTGGCGCATATCCTCCAGGTGGGCGGTCAGCGCATTGCCAGGGAACTGCAGGATCAGCGACACCCCCTGCAACCCGGGCCGGGTCGCCTGCAACTGCAGCGCACTCACGTAGGCCTGGAACTCAGCCCGGTCGATGCGCTCCGAGCCTTCAAAGTAGCCTTTGACGCCGCGCAGCACCACCTCGTAGGTCGCCATGCGGTCCTTGAGGTTGTAGGCGATCTGGTCGGCCGCCACCTCAAAGTTCTGCTCTCGTTTGGCCCGCGTGTTCTTTTCTTCGCTCTGCCAGTACAAGAAAGTCAGGCCCAGGGTGAGCAGCGCAATCAGCGGGGGCAGCACCACGGGCAACCAGCGGTGGTTGCTCGTGCCCGCCACCCCTTCGGGTGCCCACGCCACCGGCCCCTGCGGTGTAGGCGCATCGGTGTGCGGAGCGGGTTCTGGTGTCATGGCATCCTGGGTGGTGGAGGCGCGTCGGCGGTACACAGGCTGTGGACCCGAGGGGCTGCACCATTATGAGCATCTGTCCTGCGCCGAAAAGGGGCATTTGCGCGCAAACTGCACACTGCTTGCGAACGCTGCACGGCTATGCTCGCACCCGCAGTGCGCAGTCCCGTGCCTGCGCACCAGCTCTCACCAATCAACCCGGCAACACTCAACCCAAAGGCCTGGCATGGCATCGCTTGATTTCGATCTGGAGGAATCCCAATTTCGCAGCTGGTATGCGGCGCAAGCCGTGGCGCTGGAAGACGCCTGCGCAGCGCTCACGGCGCGCGTGGCGACCGTGGTGACCCAGGCGGGCGGCGTGGACATCACCAAGGTCGAGGGCCGGGTGAAGGATGTGGATGAATGCGTGCGCAAGTTCGTGCGCAAGTACCGGCCTGCGCTGGAAGAAAGCAACACGCCCTACGACATTCAGGCCTACATCACCGACCTGATCGGCGTGCGCGTGGTGTGCCTGTATGAAGACGAGCTGGAAAAGATCGCCCAGATCGTGCGTGCCCATTTCGCGGTCATTGATGTGACCGACAAGGTGTCGGCGGTGGAGAGCACCGAGGCGTCGTTTGGCTACAAGGGGCTGCACCTGGACCTGCGGCTGAGCGTGGCCGAACGCGACCTGCCGGAGCACGCGGCGTATGCCCAGTGGCCCTTCGAGCTGCAGGTGCGCACCATCATCCAGGACTCGTGGAGCGTGCTGGACCACAAGATCAAGTACAAAAAATCCATCCCGGGGCAGCTCAAGCGGCGCATCAACGTGCTGTCGGCCCTGTTCGAACTGGCCGACCGGGAGTTCCGCCAGATCCGCGATGCCACAGCGGCAGAACTGCTGCAGGCCCCGGACGAAACTGCCGAACCCGCACCCGACGCGGCCGCAGATTTGCAGGCTCCTGCCCGCGCTGCAGCCCCCAGCAGCGAGCTCAATGCCTTCACCTTCCTAAAGATCGCCACGCATTTCTTCAAGGACTTCGAGTTTGAACCGTCCAAGGTGGATGGTTTTGTGGACGACATCCAGGCTTGGTCGGCGGGTATGACGCGCGCCCGATTCAACAGCCTGATGCGGGAGACCATTGGCGTGGTCAAGCGCTACAAGCAGCACTTTGAAGACCAGAACCCCCAGGCCAGCTTCAACCCCTACACGGTGATCCGGCACTGCCTTTACCTGAGTAACAAGACCGCCTTCCGCCCCGCGCTGCGCAATTCGGCCCGCGAGTCGTTCGAGGCGTGGCTGAACGACAACGCGGAGCCCAAGCTGCAGGGATAAAGCCAAAATGGGCGCAAGCGCTAGTGTGTATTGCGCTAGCTGCTATCAATTTTGATAGCTACAGACTGGGGCATGGCAGCTCCCTGAGGGGCCACTGCGCTGTGGCGGGACCTAGGGCGGTTTGTCGCAAAGGCGACTGGACATTGGTGGTTTTACTCCATGCGCTTGTTACCAAGTGCTGCTATATTGCACTGCAACAAAACGGAGTTTCGCCCCATGCTGTACCACCTCTACGAAACCCAGCGCTCCCTGATGGAGCCTTTCACAGATTTTGCGCAGGCGGCTTCCAAGTTGTTCAGCAACCCCGTCTCGCCGCTGAGCCAGACATCGGTGGCCCAACGCATGGCCGCCGGCTACGACCTGCTCTACCGCCTGGGCAAGGACTACGAAAAGCCTGCTTTCGACATCCACACGGTCGATGTGGACGGCATCGGTGTTGCCATCCATGAGCGCATCGAGGTGGACAAGCCGTTTTGCGAACTGCGCCGCTTCAAGCGCTTTTCGGACGACCCCGCGACGCTGACCAAGCTCAAGGGCCAGCCCGTGGTGCTCATCGTGGCGCCGCTGTCGGGCCACTACGCCACGCTGCTGCGCGACACCGTACGCACCATGCTCAAGGACCACAAGGTCTACATCACCGACTGGAAAAACGCTCGCCTGGTGCCGCTGTCGGAGGGTGAGTTCCACCTCGACGACTACGTCAACTATGTGCAGGACTTCATCCGCCATCTGCAAGGCATCTACGGCAACTGCCACGTGATCAGCGTCTGCCAGCCCACGGTGCCGGTGCTGGCTGCTGTGTCGCTGATGGCCAGCCGCGGCGAGAAGACGCCCCTGACCATGACCATGATGGGTGGCCCCATCGACGCCCGCAAGTCGCCCACGGCGGTGAACAACCTGGCCACCAACCGCAGCTACGAATGGTTTGAGAACAACGTGATCTACCGCGTGCCGGAGAAATTCCCTGGCGCCGGCCGCCGCGTGTACCCTGGCTTTTTGCAGTACACCGGCTTTGTGGCCATGAACCCGGACCGCCATGCGTCCAGCCACTACGATTACTTCAAGAACCTGATCAAGGGCGACGACGCCAGCGCCGAGGCCCACCGCAAGTTCTACGACGAGTACAACGCCGTGCTGGACATGGATGCGGACTACTATCTCGAAACCATCCAGACGGTGTTCCAGGACTTCAAGCTGGTTCACGGCACCTGGGACGTGCGCTCCCCCGCCGGCAAGCTGGAACGCGTGCGCCCCCAGGACATCAAGACCACCGCCCTGTTCACGGTGGAAGGCGAGCTGGACGATATCTCCGGCTCGGGCCAGACCGAAGCTGCCCACGACCTGTGCAGCGGCATCGTGCGCAAGGAGCAGCGCCACCTGGAGGCCAAGGGCGCAGGCCACTACGGCATCTTCAGCGGCCGCCGCTGGCGCGACATCGTGTACCCCAAGGTGCGCGCCTTCATCCTGGAACACGAACTGCCCGCCAAGCCAGCGGCTTCGGCTGCAGCCCCGGCAGCGCCCAGGCTGGCTAGCCCCTCGCCCGCCCCCGCCAAAGCGGCACCGGTAGTCAAAACCACCACGGCCAAAGCACCCAAGGCAGCCGCCAAGCCTGCGCCAGCCCGCGCTGCGGCCAAGCCCGCTGGTACCGCAGCGGTGGCTACACGCTGGGTGCAACCCGCCGCCACCCCCACGGGTGCCGCCCAGGAGCCCACTGCCGACCTGAGCACGGCGCAGACCAACGCCACGGCGGCGCCGTCCACCCGCAGCAACGGCAAGAGCAAGGCGCGCAAGGCTTGAGCCACCCCGCTTCCGCCAGCACCGCACCAGCCCACGCTGCCTTAGCTGAACACGCAGCGCGGATCGACGCCGCCCTGCCCCAGACGCAGTGCACGCGCTGCGGCTACCCCGACTGTGCAAGCTATGCGCAGGCCATCGCTCAGGGCGAGGCCGCCATCAACCAGTGTCCCCCCGGGGGCGCTGAAGGTGTCGCGCGCCTTGCTGCCATCACGGGCCACGCCGTGGTGCCTTTGAGTGCCGACCACGGCGTGGAGGGACCACGCACGGTGGCTTTCATTGACGAAGCGTGGTGCATTGGCTGCACCTTGTGCATCAAGGCCTGCCCCACCGATGCCATCGTGGGCTCCAACAAAAAAATGCACACCGTCATCGAGCCCTACTGCACAGGGTGCGAGCTGTGCATCCCCGTTTGCCCCGTGGACTGCATCCAGCTCGACAACGCCAGCGGTGGCGCGACCGGGTGGGCCGCATGGTCTGATGCGTTGGCACTTCAAGCCAAGCAGCGCTACCAGCAACACCGCCAGCGGGTGCCGCTGGAAGATGTCGAGGACGATGGATTCGGAGCGCAGGCCGATTCCACAACAACCGCCTTATCGCGCCCCGCAGCTACTGCAGTGGCTGCTGAGGGCATAGAAGCACGCAAGGCGGCCATTGCCGCCGCCATGGAGCGCGCGCGCCAGCTGCGTGAAAAAGGGTCGCGCTGAGAGCGACACCCTGAAAGCGGCACCCAGGTCGCTGGACGAGAAACCGCTTGTCTGCGGATTACCGCGCGGCCAGTGACTTGTACACGCCGCAGCCCACGTACCAATCGCCCACGCGGCTCACGTAGGACATTTTGGTTTGCACCGCGCCGGTGGCCGGGTTGGTGATGTCGTACTCCACCCACCCTGGAGCGCGATCGGCCTGGGTCACGATATCGCTCACCAGCCGGTCGCCGGCAATGCCGGGGATGTCCTGCACGCGGGTACCCACCTTGGCCTGGTTGCCGCCAAAGGCCAGGTAGGTGCCGCCAGCATCCAGCACAAACACGTACATGTCGCGGTCATGGTAGGGCTGCGTCTTGTCGGTGATGCTGCGCAGAAACTGGTCGCGCGAGGTGGTCTTGTGCAGCGCCACGGCCTTGTTCACCAGCGCAACAGCCTCATCGGCCGTGCCCTGCTGCAGCCGGAACGCCGCCACTGCCTGGGACAGGGTGGAGGCGCGGTGCTCCAGCGCCTCAGCCTGCGAAACGGCGTGGCCCACCATCTGGGCGTTGTGCTGCGTGATCTGGTCGAGCTGCTGCACGGCAGAACTGACCTCGCTCAAGCCCGTGCTTTGCTCGGCGCTGGAGCCGGAGATCTCGGTCATGCTGGCCGCCACGCTGCGAATGCCGCTGGCCATGTTGGCAATGCCCTCGCCAGCCGACCGGATCAGCCCCGCGCTGGCCTCCACCTGGTTGACCGAGGCGCCGATCAGTTCACGAATCTCGCGCGCCGCGTCGCCCGAGCGCTTGGCCAGCGTACGCACCTCACCCGCCACCACGGCAAAGCCTCGGCCCTGCTCACCGGCGCGGGCGGCCTCCACCGCAGCATTCAGGGCCAGGATGTTGGTCTGAAACGCAATGCTGTCGATGACACCGATGATTTCGGTCATGCGGCGCGCGCTTTGCTGGATGGCCTCCACCGACTGCACGGCACGCGCCATGGCCTCGGCCCCGCTGTCGGCGGCCTTGCGCACCTCGGCGGCACGGGCATCGGCGCTGCGCGCGGTCTGTGCGTTGTTCTGCACGGCCGACGAAAGCTGCTCCACGCTGGCAGCCGTCTGTTCCAGGTTGGCGGCTTGCTGTTCGGTGCGTTCAGCCAGGGAGCGGTTGCCTTGCGCCAGGCTCTGCCCCGCATGGGCCACCAGTGCCGCGTTGCTGCGGATGTCCGCCACCATGGATGAGAGCGTGAGCACCATCCGGTCGAGCGATTGGGCCATGGACCCGACCTCGTCCCGTCCGTTGACGCCCGCACGGGCCGACAAGTCGCCCCGAGTGGTCTGCTCCATCGCATGCGCCACGCTCTGCAGGTCGGAGGCCAGCCCCATATACAAAGCGCACAGGGCATAGAGAACCACGGCACCCGCCAGCGCCACAGCCCACCACGGGGCATCCATGGCGGCCATCGCCAGGGCGCCCGCCATCAACACACCCAGCGTGATCAGTTTGCCCGGCAGGTGCCACCTGCGCATCCACCAGAGTCCGGGGCGCAGCGGTAGGAATCCAGACATCTTGTCTCCGTTATCGTTTTTGAAAGGGAGCCATGCTAGGTGTCCGCTCTTACGTCGGATTGACAACCCCATTCGGCGCGCGCGGGGCTTGCCTCAGCGCATTGCTCCGACCATTGCCACGGCGTGGACGACACTTGGCACCACGCCTTGGGCGCACGCCCTTCGCCCATAATGTCGCTCCATGAATCCCCTGCTCTCCCATCTCCAGCCCTACCCCTTCGAGCGGCTGCGGCAACTCTTTGCGGGAGTCACCCCCCCGGCGGCCTACAGCCCCATCAGCCTGGGCATGGGTGAGCCACGCCATCCTACACCGCAGTTCATCAAAGATGCACTCAGTAACAACCTGGGCGGACTGGCCAGTTACCCAGCCACCGCAGGCGAACCCAAGCTGCGCGAGGCCTTCACACAATGGATACAACAGCGCTATGCGCTGCCCCTGGACCCGGGCAGCCAGGTGCTGCCGGTCAACGGTTCGCGCGAGGCACTGTTTGCGTTCGCGCAGACCATCATTGATCCCTCCCAAGGCCAGCCGTTGGTCGTCTGCCCCAATCCGTTCTATCAAATCTACGAAGGTGCCGCCCTGCTGGCGGGCGCCCAGCCGTATTACGCGGCCAGCGACCCCAGCCGTAACTTTGCGGTGAACTGGGACGCCGTGCCCGAGGCAGTGTGGCAACGCACCCAGTTGCTCTTCGTCTGCTCCCCCGGCAACCCCACGGGCGCCGTGATGCCGCTCAGCGAGTGGAAGAAGCTGTTTGAGCTGAGCGACCGCTACGGCTTCGTGATTGCCTCGGACGAGTGCTACAGCGAAATCTATTTCCGCGATGAGCCGCCGCTGGGTGGCCTGCAGGCTGCGGCGCAACTGGGGCGTGGCCACTTCAAGAACCTGATCTCTTTCACCAGCCTCTCCAAGCGCAGCAACGTGCCCGGTATGCGCAGCGGCTTTGTGGCTGGCGATGCCGCGCTGATCAAGTCCTTTTTGCTCTACCGCACCTACCACGGCAGCGCCATGAGCCCCATCGTGCAGGCTGCGAGCATCGCCGCCTGGAGCGATGAAAAGCATGTGGTCGAAAACCGGGCGCTGTACCGCAAAAAGTTTGCCCAGGTCACGCCGCTGCTGGCCGGCGTGATGGAAGTTGCCCTGCCCGACGCCGGTTTCTACCTGTGGGCCAAGGTGCCGGAAGCCCTGGGCATGGACGATGCCGAGTTCGCGCGTGCCCTGCTGGCTCAATACAATGTGACGGTGCTGCCCGGAAGCTACCTGGCCCGCGAGGCCCAGGGAAGCAACCCCGGCGCCCAGCGCGTGCGCATGGCCCTGGTGGCCGAAGCCGAAGAATGCGTGGAAGCCGCGCTGCGCATCGTGCAATTCATCCAATCCCGTACTGCCTGATCTGATCGACAACAACATGACCCAACAACTCCAAACCCTCATCGACAACGCCTGGGAAAACCGCGCCAGCCTCTCGCCCGCTGCCGCCCCCAAGGAGATCCAGGACGCCGTCGAGCACGTGATTGCTGAGCTGAACAATGGCAAGCTGCGTGTGGCCACCCGCGAAGGCGTGGGCCAGTGGACCGTGCACCAGTGGATCAAGAAGGCCGTGCTGCTGTCGTTCCGCCTGAAGGACAACGAGCAGATGCAGGCCGGCTCGCTCGGCTTCTACGACAAGGTGCCGACCAAGTTCTCGCACCTGTCGGCCAACGAGCTGAAGGAATCGGGCGTGCGCATCGTGCCGCCGGCCGTGGCCCGCCGCGGCAGCTTCATCGCCAAGGGCGCGATCCTGATGCCCTCGTACGTGAACATCGGCGCCTACGTGGGCGAAGGCACCATGGTCGACACCTGGGCCACCGTGGGCTCGTGCGCACAGATCGGCGCGGGCGTGCACTTGTCCGGCGGCGTGGGCATCGGCGGCGTGCTGGAGCCACTGCAGGCCGGCCCCACCATCATCGAAGACAACTGCTTCATCGGCGCCCGCTCCGAGGTCGTCGAAGGCGTGGTGGTGGAAGAGAACTCCGTGCTGGGCATGGGCGTGTACCTGGGCCAGAGCACCCCGATCTTCAACCGTGCCACCGGCGAAATCAGCTATGGCCGCGTGCCTTCGGGCTCGGTGGTGGTGAGCGGCAACCTGCCCAAGACCGCCGCCAACGGCGCACCTTACAGCATGTACGCTGCCATCATCGTCAAGCAGGTGGACGCGCAAACCCGCTCCAAGACCAGCATCAACGACCTGCTGCGCGACTGATTGCGCTGCATGAGCGCGGCCTGATGGGCCGCCTTGCCGACTGAGACTGACAACAAGAGGGAAACACCATGAGCACGATGGAACGAATTCTTCGCCTGATGGCAGAGAAAAAGGCCTCCGACGTCTATCTGTCGGCCAACGCCCCCGCGCTGATCAAGATCAACGGCGAGTGCGTGCCCATCAACAACCAGATCCTGCCGCCCGACGCACCGCGCAACCTTCTGTCCGAAGTGGTCCCCCCGGACCGCATCGAAGAGCTGGAGGAAACCGGCGAACTCAACATGGGCGTGCCGCTCAGCGGTGTAGGGCGCTTCCGGGTCAGCGCCATGCGCCAGCGTGGCAGCTATGCGGTGGTGATCCGCTTCATCTCGCAGCAGATCCCCGAGTTCGACACCTTGGGCCTGCCCCCGGTGATGCGCGAGCTCATCATGGAAAAGCGCGGCCTCATCCTGATGGTGGGCGCCACGGGTTCGGGCAAGAGCACCTCGCTGGCGTCGATGATCGACACCCGCAACGAGGAGCTGACAGGCCACATCCTCACCATCGAGGACCCGGTCGAGTACCAGTTCAAGAACAAGAAGTCCATCGTCAACCAGCGCGAAATCGGCAGCGACACCCAGTCCCTGCAAACCGCCCTGAAGAATGCGCTGCGCCAGGCGCCCGACGTGATCCTGATCGGCGAAATCCGCGACCGCGAAACCATGTCGGCCGCCATTGCCTACGCCCAGTCGGGCCACCTGTGCCTGGCCACGCTGCACGGCAACAACAGCTACCACGCGCTCAACCGTATCCTGAGTTTCTACCCGGTCGAGGTACGCCCCACGATGCTGGGCGACCTGGCATCGGCCCTCAAAGCCGTGGTGTCACAGCGCCTGGTCCGCAAGACCGACGGCGGCCGGGTGCCAGCGGTCGAGGTCATGCTCAACACCAAGCTGGTGTCCGATCTCATCGAAAAAGGCGACTTCTCGGGCGTGCGCGAAGCCATGGAGAAATCCATGGCCGAAGGATCGCAGACCTTCGAAGAAGCGCTGGCCCGCCTGATCATGGACGCGCAGATCGACCGCAAGGAAGGCATGGCCTATGCTGACTCGCCCACCAACCTGATGTGGCGCCTGCAAAACGACTTTTCCCTGGCCGCCAATGCCGCCAAGGCCCAGAAAGAAGCACGCGATGCACCCGACGACACGCCGTCGTTCACCGAGATCGTGCTGGACGTCAAGCCGGCGGCATGATGTGACGCCGCATGAAGCGGCCTGCGGAGCCCTTCCTCAGGGGGCGCCGCTTTCGGTGTTGAGCGCATCTTGCCAAGGAGCCCTTGCCGGGGCTACGGAGTATCGCTACCCGCCTCCATGATCGCAGCCTGGCTGCGTGTCTCCATTTCCTGATTCTCATCCCATGTCCCGAACCCTGCACCTGGCCGAACAGCTCATCTCCATGCCTTCCATCACACCGGAGGACGCCGGTTGCCTGGATCTGCTGGCCGCGCGGCTCGCCCCGCTCGGGTTTGTGTGCGAACGCCTGGACAGTGGCCCCGCCGACTTCCGCGTCAGCAATTTGTGGGCAAAGCGGCCGGTAGTGCAGGTGAATCATGCCTCAGCAGCTATCAAAACCGTAGTATTCGCGGGGCACACCGATGTCGTCCCCACTGGTCCATTGGCCCAATGGAGCAGCGACCCGTTCGTGCCCACCCACAAGGACGGCAAGCTCTATGGCCGGGGTGCCAGCGACATGAAGACGTCTATTGCCGCCTTCGTGGTTGCAGTGGAGGAGTTCCTGGCCGCCACGCCGGCCCCGCTGATCGAGCTGGCATTTCTGCTGACCAGCGACGAGGAAGGTCCCTCCGTCGATGGCACCAAGGTCGTGGTTGAACAGCTCAAGGCGCGCGGCGAAAAACTCGATTACTGCATCGTGGGCGAACCCACCTCCGTCGAGAAAACCGGAGACATGATCAAGAACGGACGGCGCGGCACCCTGAGCGGCAAGCTCAGCGTGCGTGGTATCCAAGGCCACATTGCCTATCCGCAGCTGGCCCGCAACCCCATCCACCAGGCTCTGCCCGCGCTGGCAGAACTAGCCTCCACCGTGTGGGACAACGGCAATGCCTTCTTTCCGCCCACCAGCTGGCAAATCAGCAACATGCATGGCGGCACGGGCGCAACCAACGTGATTCCCGGGGAAGTGGTGATCGACTTCAATTTCCGCTTTTCGACCGAATCGACGGCAGAGGGCTTGCAGCAGCGAGTGCACGCCGTGCTCGACCGCCATGGCCTGGAATACGACCTGCGCTGGACGCTCGGCGGCCAGCCCTTCCTTACGACGCCCGGCGAGTTGGTGGGCGCCGTGCAGCAGGCCATCGCGTCCGAGACAGGTATCACGACCGAACTGTCCACCACCGGAGGCACCAGCGACGGCCGTTTCATTGCGCAGATCTGCCCCCAAGTGATCGAACTGGGCCCCCCCAATGCCACGATCCACAAGATCGACGAGCATGTGGTGGTGGCCGACATCGAACCCCTCAAGAACATTTACCGCCGCACGCTGGAAAACCTGCACGCTCAGGCCCTGGCAGCCCAGGCGGTGACCGCATGAGCAGCACGAACCATCCCCTGACCGGCAACACCGTCGGTGCGCTGGTCGAATCTGGCGCCCAATGGCTGGCCTCTGCCGGGGTGTTCTTTGGCCACGGCACCACCAACGCCCATGACGAAGCCTCCTGGCTGGTGCTGTGGCGCCTGGGCCTGCCGCTGGACAGTGATCTCTCCGACGCGCCCGATTCCATCAAGAATCAGGCGGTAGCGCCCGATCAGCTTGCCCTGGCAGCTACACTTTTTGAAGAACGTATCCGTACACGCAAGCCCGCCGCCTACCTCACGCGCGAGGCCTGGCTCCAGGGCGTGCCCTTCTACGTGGACGAACGCGCCATCGTGCCGCGCAGCTTCATCGCAGAACTGCTGGCCGATGGCAGCGTGGACGGCTTCCTGAGCGATAACACCCGCCAAGTGCTGGACCTGTGTACCGGCAACGGCAGCCTGGCCGTGCTGGCCGCCATGGCCTGGCCCGAAGTCGAAGTGACCGGCGCTGACATCTCGGCCGACGCCCTGGCCGTGGCCCACATCAACGTGGACAAACACGGCCTGCAGGACCGCATCAGGCTGCAGCTCTCCGATGGCCTGGCCGCCCTGCCCGGCCCCTGGGACTTGATCCTCTGCAACCCGCCCTACGTCAACGCCGACAGCATGGCCGCGCTGCCCAGCGAGTACCGTGCCGAGCCTGAACTGGCCCTGGCCGGTGGCGCTGACGGCATGGACTTTGTGCGCCAGCTGTTTGCCACGGCTCCCGACTGCATGACTGAGGACGCCGTCATCATTCTGGAGATCGGCAACGAGCGGGCGCACTTCGAGGCGGCGTTTCCGCAACTGCCGGTTTTTTGGCTGGAAACCAGTGCGGGAGAAGACCAGGTTTTGCTGGTCACCCGGCGGGCCCTGGCCGCCCAAACCCAGCTCACGGCACAATAGAGCCCCTGCGCCACCTTGGGCAGCTGCAACGGCTCTGCCGTTCACAACTGCGCTGGCCCCCAGAGTTTTGTATGCCACCCGCCTCGCGCGGGTGTGCTTTTTTCTGATTCCCGGATGATCACCCTCAAGAACGTTACCCTGCGCCGAGGCACGAAAGTCGTGCTCGACAGCGTGTCCACCACCATCAACCCCGGCGAAAACGTCGGACTTGTGGGGCGCAATGGCGCAGGCAAATCCAGCCTGTTTGCACTGCTCAGCGGCAAACTGCATGAAGACGGGGGAGACTTTCACATTCCTTCGAGCTGGCGCATGGCCGAGGTCGCGCAGAACATGCCCGAGACCGACCAGTCGGCCACCGACTTTGTGCTGGAAGGCGACACGCGCCTCGCCGAGGTACAGCGCCAGCTGGCCGAAGCTGAAGCCAGTGACGATGGCATGGCCATTGCCCATGCGTATTCCGACCTGCACGACGCTGGCGCCCACGATGCCGTGGCCCGCGCCCAGGCGCTCATCCTGGGGCTGGGTTTTCGGGTGAGCGAGCTCGACCAGCCCGTCAACAGCTTTTCAGGTGGCTGGCGCATGCGCCTGCAATTGGCGCGTGCGCTGATGTGCCCCAGCGATTTGCTGCTGCTGGACGAACCCACCAACCACTTGGATCTGGATGCACTTGTCTGGCTCGAAGCCTGGCTCAAGCGCTATGCAGGCACCATGATCGTGATCAGCCACGACCGCGAGTTTTTGGACGCGATCACCAACGTCACCCTGCAAATCCAGCAAGGCGAATTGAACCGTTACGGCGGCAACTACAGCAAGTTCGAAGAACTGCGCGCCCAGCAACTGGAGCTGCAGCAGGCCAGCTTTGCCAAACAGCAGGAAAAGATGGCGCATCTGCAGAAGTTCATTGACCGCTTCAAGGCCAAAGCCAGCAAGGCCAAACAGGCGCAAAGCCGGGTCAAGCAGCTCGAGCGCATGGAGAAAATCGGACCGGTGCTTGCCGAGGCCGAATTCACTTTCGAGTTCAAGGAGCCAGCCAACCTGCCCAACCCGATGCTTGCCATCAGCGACGCGTCGTTTGGCTATGTGGACGAAGAAGGTACGCCCACCACCATTCTCACGGGCGTCAACCGCTCGGTGCTGGCTGGGCAGCGCATCGGTATCCTGGGCGCCAACGGACAGGGCAAGTCCACGCTGGTCAAGACCATTGCGCGGACCATGAAGCCGCTCGCGGGCAGCATCACGGAGGGCAAGGGGCTGAACATCGGGTACTTTGCGCAGCAAGAGCTCGATGTGCTGCGCCCCAGTGAAAACCCGCTGGAGCACATGATCCGTCTGGCCAAGGAGCTAGGGCCGGATGCCAAGCAACCGAGCCGTGAGCAGGATCTGCGCAGCTACCTGGGCAGCTTCAACTTTACCGGCGATATGGTCAAACAGGCCGTGGGCACCATGAGCGGTGGTGAAAAGGCGCGCCTGGTCCTGGCCATGATTGTCTGGCAGCGCCCCAACCTGCTGCTGCTCGACGAGCCTACCAACCACCTGGACTTGGCCACCCGCGAGGCGTTGGCCATGGCGCTCAACGACTTCGACGGCACCGTCATGCTGGTCAGCCACGACCGTGCACTGCTGCGCTCGGTGTGCGAGGACTTCTGGATGGTGGGCCGGGGCGTGGTCGGCCCGTTCGACGGAGACCTCGACGACTACCAGCGGTACCTGCTCGAAGAATCCAAGCGCCTGCGCGAAGAAGCGCGGCTTGCCGAGCAGGCACAACAACAGGCCTCACAGGCTCCTGTTGCAGCCCCAGCCGTCGCACAGCCAACGTTGGCACCTTCCGTGGCTGTGCCCCCACCTGCGCCCTCTTCCCCCCCCGCACGCGACGGACGAGAGCAACGCAAGCTGGATGCCCAGACCCGTCAACAACTGGCCGAAAAGACCCGCCCGCTCAAAAAAGAGCTGGAGCAGATCGACAAGCGCCTGGCGGCCTTGAGTGCAGAACGCACCGTATTGGAGCAAAAGCTGACGGAAACCCTGCCTCCCACAGAGATCGCCGAATGCGGCCGGCGCCTGAAAGCTGGGAACGACGAAACGGAAAAACTGGAGGAGCGCTGGCTGGAAATTTCTTCTGAGCTCGAAGAAATTTCAGCGGCTTCGGTAGGCTGAAGATGTAAAGTCCTGTAAATTTCCGCTGGAATTTTCAGAAATTTAACAAGCCATATATGAATGTATAGCTATAAAAAATGTAGCTATTTTTTGGACCAATCTACAGGCTATTGCGGTTGCATTTTTTTGCGAAAGGTTGTCAACGGACCATGGACGGGCCGCGTTGTTGGTACATCACAGGAGTTTTCCACCATGAATACCACCGCAATCTTGTCCGCCTGGCCCGAAGACGAACGCGACCGCAAGCGCGCTCCCGCCCGCTTCTGAAGGCACGGCAGCCCAGCCTCTGTTGTGCATAACGATGCCGCCGCGCAGCACATAACAAGCATAAACCGTACCAGAACAGGAAAATGCAGGTGCCTACATAGACCCCGCATTTTTTCAGACGGCCCTAGCAAGGTCAGACGCATCGACCTGCAAACCTTGCGAAGCCCAACAAAAAAACCCCGCTTTCGCGGGGTTTTTTGTTGGCTCAACAGCGATGTGCCACTCTCAGCCCATGTGCAGGCCACCATTGACCGAGAAGTCAGCACCCGTGGCGTACCCGCCCTCTTCCGAGGCCAGCCAGGCGATGATCGAGGCAATCTCGCTCGGTTCGCCCAGGCGCTTGACCGGGACGGTGGCAACGATCTTCTCCAGCACATCCGGGCGGATCGCCTTGACCATGTCTGTGCCGATGTAGCCGGGGCTGACCGTGTTGACGGTAACGCCCTTGGTGGCCAGCTCTTGCGCCAGGGCCATCGAGAACCCATGCATGCCCGCCTTGGCTGCGGAATAGTTGGTTTGACCTGCCTGGCCTTTTTCGCCATTGACCGAACTGATGTTGATGATGCGGCCCCAACCCTTTTCCACCATGTCCGACACCACTTGCTTGGTGACGTTGAACATGCTGTTGAGGTTGGTTTCGATCACAGCGTCCCAGTCTTCGCGCGACATCTTGAGGAACATGCGGTCGCGCGTGATGCCGGCGTTGTTCACCAGCACGTCGATGGTGCCGTGCTCTGCCTTGGTCTTGCCGAAAGCTTCCACCGTGGAATCCCAATCACCCACGTTACCGACCGACGCATAAAACGTGTAGCCCAGGGCCTTTTGCTCGGCCAGCCACTTGGCGTGGTCCCGTGTGGGGCCGCAACCAGCGATGACCTTGAAACCTTCCTTGTGCAGGCGCTGGCAAATGGCGGTACCGATGCCTCCCATGCCACCGGTGACATACGCGACTTTCTGGCTCATGTGATTTCTCCTTGTTAGTGATTGGCTCAGGACCCACTCTACCGAAGAAATTGGACGCTGCCGTGAAGGAAAACACTGAAGCCCTTTCCTTTTTGACATATCCACATGCGTCACACCGCTGACGCAAGACAAGCTTAGCGGTGGGTCACAGGAATGGTGCCTTCAGATGCACCAAAACCAGGCAGCCACCGAGCGCATATTGAATGTTGTGCAGGAGAAAGACGGCCCTTAGAGGGGCCGCTAGGAACTAGGCGTGCCGTGGCGCCAGCGGCAAGGATTCCCACCCCGGTTTGGCGAACAGATAGCCTTGCTGGTAGCGGACGCCCAGCGATCTCAGGTAGGCCGACTCTGCTGGGGTCTCAATGCCCTCGGCCACGATGTCGATGGATAAGCGCTGACATACCAGCACGATGCCGCACACAATCGCCTGACGCACCGGGTCCTGGTCGATGTTGCGAATCAGTTCCATGTCGATCTTGAGCGCATGGGGCTGGAATTGAACCAGCATGTTCAGCCCCGCATAGCCCGCACCAAAGTCGTCGATGGCCGTGATGAGGCCCTGGCGCCGGTATTCATTGAAGATGGACTTGAGGTGGGCGCCGCTGGTGACCTGTTCGCCCTCGGTCACCTCGAACATGATGCGGTTGTGCGGAAAATCGAATTCCTCTGCCGCTTCCATGGTGGCGCGGATACAGGTCTCCGCCCGGTACACCGCGTTGGGCAGAAAATTGATGCTCAGTCGGCAGTCTGGCAAGCTGGCCAGCCCGAGGCGCGACGCGAGTTCAATCGCCTTGACGCGGCAGGCCTGGTCAAAGCGGTAGCGGTTGGTGTCATCCACCCACGACAGCACCGTCCCGGCCGACTCGCCATCCACACCGCGCACCAGCGCTTCGTAGGCGAACGGACGATCCAACTCCAGATCCATGATGGGCTGGAACGCCATCGTGAAGTCGAACGGAAGCTGCGTCTTGTCTCGACAGGATTGGCAGCCCACGGGTTCGAAGGGTTGGGCAAAAATGGTCACTGTCATGGGCAAACATGGTAACGCATCATTACAAACTTGCGGTCTGATGGTGCCGGTGCAGGGACAGCGTTTCCCGAGGCGCGCGCCAGTCTGGATCAGAGGGTGGTGATTCAGAGAAGGCTCTCTCAGACGCGACGCAACACCCTCTTTAATCGGCTGCTAAAGTCAACCAACAAAAAAGGCCGCATGTCCATGCGGCCTTTTGAGGCGGGATAGGTAGCACCTTCGATCAATGCATCGTCCGAACTACTCAGCTATCCCAATCTGAAGCTGACGCTTAGCGCTCCACCGCCAGCGACACTCCCATGCCGCCACCGATGCACAGTGCGGCCAGGCCCTTTTTGGCGTCACGGCGTTGCATTTCGTGCAGCAGCGTCACCAGGATGCGGCAACCCGACGCGCCAATGGGGTGGCCAATGGCGATGGCGCCACCGTTCACATTGACCTTGGCGGGGTCAATGGCCAGCTCCTTGTTCACCGCGCAGGCCTGGGCGGCGAAGGCTTCGTTCAGCTCGAACAGGTCCACATCGGCTGCGTTCCAGCCAGCACGCTGCAGGGCCTTGCGCGAGGCGGGCACGGGGCCCATGCCCATGGTGGCGGGGTCCAGGCCGCTGGTCCCAAACGCGGCGATGCGGGCCAGAGGCTTGAGACCCAGGGCCGCAGCCTTCTTGGCGCTCATCACCACCACGGCGGCGGCGCCATCGTTCAAGCCCGAGGCATTGCCCGCCGTCACGCTGCCCGCCTTGTCAAACGCGGGGCGCAGGCCGGCCAGGGCTTCGGCATTGGTCTTGCGGTTGAGGTATTCATCGGTGTTGAAGAGGATGGGGTCGCCCTTCTTTTGCGCCAGGCTCACGCCGACGATTTCATCGACAAACTTGCCGGCATCTTGGGCTGCAGCGGCCTTTTGCTGGCTGGCCAGGGCCAGGGCATCCTGCATGTCGCGGGTGATACCGTACTGCTTGGCCACGTTTTCTGCCGTGATGCCCATGTGGTACTGGTTGTACACGTCCCACAGGCCGTCCACGATCATGGTGTCCACCAGCTTCCAGTCGCCCATGCGCTGGCCGTCGCGCGAGTTGGGCAACACATGGGGCGCCAGGCTCATGCTTTCCTGGCCGCCGGCCACGACGATCTCGCTGTCGCCCCAGGCCACGGCCTGGGCAGCCAGCATCACGGCCTTGAGGCCAGAGCCGCACACCGCGTTGATGGTGAGTGCGGGGGTTTCCTTGGCCACGCCTGCTTTCATCGAAGCCTGGCGCGCGGGGTTCTGGCCCACGCCAGCTGCTAGCACCTGGCCCATGATGACTTCGCCGATCTGATCGGACGAGAGGCCTGCGCGGGCAATGGCTTCGCGGATCACGATGGCGCCGAGGTCGGCCGCGGGCGTCTTGGCCAGCGAGCCACCAAACTTGCCCACAGCGGTGCGAGCGGCCGAAACGATGACGATGTCTTCCATGGAATGTCCTTGTAGTGGTGAGTGGTGGTTCAGTGATTCTCGCAGCGACAAAAGTCAGGACTTTTGCGTATCAGGCTTTCTGCTTGACGTAGCGGCCGGGCGCGGGCTCGATAGCCTTGAATTTGGTGCCTTTGCCATAGGCCTTGGGCGCTGCAATCTGCTTGCCCGCATGGCTCTTGAGCCAGCCCGACCAGTCGGTCCACCAGCTGCCGGGGTGCTCGGTGGCGCCTTCCAGCCATTGGTCCAGCGTGCCGGGGAACTTGCCGTCGGCGCGAATCCAGTGACTGCGCTTGCCCTTGGCGGGTGGGTTGATCACGCCAGCAATGTGGCCCGACGCACCCATCACAAAACGCTTCTTGCCTGGCAGCACCTGGGTGGATGCATAAGCGGCCGTGGCCGGCACAATGTGGTCTTCGCGCGAGCCATAGATGTAGACCGGCAAATCGAGATTGCCCAGGTCCAGCTTTTCGCCGCACACCGTGAGCTTGCCGGGTTTGACCAGGTTGTTCTCCAAGTAAAAATTGCGCAGGTACCAGGCGTAGAACGGGCCGGGCAGGTTGGTGCTGTCGCTGTTCCAGTACAGCAGGTCAAACGGCGGCGGCGTTTCGCCCTTGAGGTAGTTGCCCACCACGTAGTTCCAGACCAGATCGTTGGGGCGCAAGAAGCTGAAGGTGGACGCCAGGTCCTGTCCCTTCATCAACCCGCCATGGCCCATCTGCATCTCGCGGAACTTGACGAAGGCCTCGTCGATGAACACATCGAGGATGCCGGTGTCGCTGAAGTCGATCAGCGTGGTAAGAAAGGTGGCACTGGCCACGGGCTCGTCGCCACGCGCCGCCAGCACAGCCAGCGCGTTGCTGAGGATGGTGCCCCCCACGCAAAAACCCAGCGCGTTGATCTGCTCGGCGCCGGTGATGTTCTGCACCACGTCAATGGCGGCCATGGCGCCGTCTTCCACGTAGTCGTCCCAGGTCTTGTGGGCCAGGCTGTCGTCGGGGTTGCGCCAGCTCACCACGAAGGTGCGGTGGCCCTGCTCGACCGCGTAGC
>ERZ778028.1323-NODE-1323-length-28791-cov-4.760509_pt1 | contig 28791 bp, 21 predicted proteins | sample MGYA00375758_ERZ778028 | MGnify/ENA primary metagenome ERZ778028 (study PRJEB29350, sample SAMN05389828) | bioreactor metagenome | isolation source: Thiocyanate bioreactor | place: South Africa: University of Cape Town | collected 2014-03-17 ...
ACGCGGTCGACAAGGCCGGCGAGGCTTATGAGCTCCTCAGCGGCGGCGCGCCTTCGTTGGGCATCCTGCTGGAATATCCCAAAGCCGAGCAGGTGCCGGACGCGGCCTTGCGCCGGTCTACTGTCGTACTGAACCCGCCCGCCGCAGCCAATGGCGCGGTACTGGGTTTCATCGGCTCGGGCAATTATGCCACGGCCGTGCTGATCCCGGCGCTGAAGGCGACGGCGGCGCGGCTTAAGGTGGTGGCCTCGGGCGCCGGCGTCACCGGTTTGCATGCCGGGCGCAAGTTCGGTTTCGAAACCACCACCACCGACAGCGACAGCGTCATGGCCGATGGGGAGGTCAATGCCGTGGTGGTCGCCACCCGTCATGACAGCCACGCGCGCTTCGTCTGCCAGGCGTTGGCCGCCGGCAAGCATGTCTTTGTGGAAAAGCCGCTGTGCCTGACCGAATCCGAGCTGGCCGAAATCGAAGCCGCACGCACTAAGGCCGGCAAGCTGGTGATGGTAGGCTTCAACCGCCGCTTCGCGCCCCAGGTGCAGAAGATCAAGACGCTGCTGACCGCAGTCACCGGTCCCAAGGCGTTCGTGATGATAGTCAATGCTGGAGCGATTCCCGCCGATCACTGGACCCAGGACATAGAGGTCGGCGGCGGCCGCATTATCGGCGAGGCCTGCCATTTCATCGACCTGCTGCGCTTCCTGGCCGGCGCGCCCATCGAAAGTTTCGATTTGCAGAAAATGGAATCGCCCAAGGCCGATACCGTCACCATCACCCTGAAGTTCGCCGACGGCTCATTGGGCACGGTACATTACTTCGCCAATGGTTCGAAAGCCTTCCCCAAGGAACGGCTGGAAGTCTTCGCCGCCGGCCGAGTGCTGCGGCTGGACAATTTCCGCAAGCTGGCCGGTTTTGCCTGGCCGGGTTTCTCCAAGATGAATCTGTGGAAGCAGGACAAGGGCCAGAAGGCCTGCGCCCAGGCCTTTGTCGATGCCGTCGTCAAGGGCGGCGCGGCGCCGATTCCGTTTGAGGAGATCACGGAAGTGGCGCGGGTCTGCATCCGAGCGGCCGAGGCGGCGCGGTGACGCCTGCCACGGCGGCACGTTACTGGCATACCCTGCGCCATCTGAAGCTGGGGCAGGTGACAGGACGGTTGCGCATGCGCCTGCTACGGCCATCGCTGGATAGCCGCGCGGCGGCGTTGGCATCGCGGGCGCGCACGGGCGATTGGGTCACGCCCCCGGCGCGCCAGGCTTCGATGACAGGGCCGGATAGTTTCCGGTTCCTCAATCACGACGCCACTGCGCCGGGCTGGAACGATCCGGCGCAGGAGAAGCTCTGGCTCTATAACCTGCATTACTTCGACGACCTGAATGCGCAGGGCGCGGCGCAGCGCGGCGACTGGCATCGCGATCTGCTGGCGCGCTGGATAGCGCAGAATCCGCCCACCGCCGGCACTGGCTGGGAGCCCTATCCCACTTCGCTGCGGATCGTGAACTGGGTGAAGTGGGCGCTGGCCGGCAACCTGATGCCGACGACAGTGCAGGCCAGCCTGGCCTTGCAGGCGCGCTGGCTGATGCAGCGGCTAGAATGGCACCTGCTGGGCAATCATCTCTTCGCCAATGCCAAGGCGCTGGTGCTGGCGGGCTTGTTCCTTGAAGGTGCGGAAGCGAAGACCTGGTTGGCAAAGGGGTTGGCCATCGTCGCGCGGCAGCTGCCGGAACAAGTGCTGTCCGATGGCGGCAATTTCGAGCGCAGCCCAATGTACCATGCCATCTTCCTGGAAGATGTGCTGGACCTGATCAACGCGGCGCAGGCCTTTGGCCAGGTGCCGGCCGCCACCGTGCACGGCTGGCGGGAGACCGCGATCCGCATGCTGGATTTTATGGCTGGGCTGACCCACCCCGATGGCGGGATAGCGCTGTTCAACGACGCCGCCTTTGGCATCGCGCCGACGCCACACGACTTGGCGGACTATGCCGCGCGGCTGGGGATCGTCGCGCCGTGCGGCTCTGACCGCCTGCGGCATTGGTCCGACAGCGGTTATATCCGCCTCGAAAATGACGCGGCGGTGGCGCTGCTGGATGTAGCGCCGGTGGGCCCCGACTATCTACCGGGCCACGCCCATGCCGACACGCTGTCGTTCGAGCTGTCGCTGCGCGGCCGCCGGGTTATCGTCAATGGCGGCACCTCGCGCTATGGCGCCGATGCCGAGCGTCAGCGTGAACGCGCCACCGCCTGGCACAGCACGGTGGAAGTGGCGGGCGCGGATTCGTCGGAAGTGTGGGGCGGGTTTCGCGTGGCGCGCCGGGCGTATCCCTTCGACCTGAAAAAACATAGTGAAAACAATATCTTGGAAGTGGATTGCAGTCATGACGGTTATTGCCGGTTGCCGGGCCGCCCTGTCCATCGCCGCGTCTGGCGGCTGTCACCGGGCAGCTTGACGGTCCGCGACCATGTCAGCGGCGGTGCGCCGGCGCTGGCGCGTTTCATCCTGCACCCCGGCCTGGCGTTGCATGCCGATGGCGCCGTGTGGCGCATTCTAGACGGTGATGCCTTGGTCGCAACAGCGACCGTGACGCAAGGGCAAGGGAACGTCCGCGATGCGCAGTACGCACCGGAATTCGGCCAGCGCTTTGCCACCCGATGCCTGGCGGTCGCGCTGACGAAGGGGCAATCCGCGGTGACGTTCGACTGGAGCATGGCATGAAACTGCTGGCGGTGGGCGGCAGCCGCCGCGTCACGCATGCCTTATAGTGACAATCTTGTGAAGACACAGGACAGGCTGCCGATTTTCCCGGCGCGTCCCTGCCGCCGCGCTTATACCTGCTGGCACCTGCTGGATATTTTTGCCGCCAAGGAAAGCTGAGTCATGAACATCAATGCGATAATCGGCCGTGATCGGGAATTGTTTTCCCATGATGTCGCCGCCAACGAGAAGGACCTGTCGGCAGCCATCGCCGGCAGCCGGGTGCTGGTGTTCGGCGGCGCCGGATCGATCGGCAAGGAAGTAACGGCGCAGATCTTCCGCCGCCGCCCCGCCGCCCTGCATGTCGTCGACATCAGCGAGAACAACTTGGTGGAGCTCGTGCGCGATCTACGCAGCTCGCTAGGCTATATCGAGGGTGAAACCCGGTTCCTGCCGCTGGATTTTGGCGGCCTTGAGACCGAGGCCTTCGTTGCCTCGCAGAAGCCCTATGACTATGTGCTGAATATCGCCGCCATGAAGCATGTGCGTTCGGAGAAGGACGAATTCTCGCTGATGCGCATGGTCAAGACCAACATCCTGGATACCAGAAAGACCCTGGGCCAGGCCATCGCCAGCGGCGCGAAGAAATACTTCGCCGTCTCCACCGACAAGGCCAAGAACCCCGCCAACCTGATGGGCGCCACCAAGCGCATTATGGAGGACGTGATCTTCGGCGAAGCTGAAGGCACGAAAACCGCCGTCTCCACCGCGCGCTTCGCGAATGTCGCCTTTTCCGATGGCAGCCTGCTGCATGGCTTCCGTCAGCGTCTGTTGGCGCGCCAGCCGATCGCGGCGCCGCGCGACATCCGCCGCTATTTTGTCACCGGGCCGGAATCGGGGATGCTGTGCCTGTCGTCGCTGGTGCTGGGCGCGCATCGCGAAATCTTCTTTCCCAACCTGGACGCGGGGCTCGACCTGCTGACCTTCTCCGACATCGCGGTGCGCTTCCTGCGTGCCAACAATTACGAGCCGGTGGAAGTGAATAGCGAGGAAGAAGCGCGCGGCCGCGCCGGCGAACTGATCGAGCAGGGCAAATGGCCTTGCTATTTCTTCAATTCCGACACGCCGGGCGAGAAGCCGTTCGAGGAATTCTATTCCGGCGACGACAATGTGACCTTCGAGCGTTTCCGCGACATGGGCGTGATCTCCGCCGCCAAGGTTTCCGCCGAGATCGAAAGACTTTACAGGGCCTTCCTCTGCCGCACCGATGCGATGCGCCAGGCTGGGCGATGGAGCAAGGCTGACTTGGCAAGCGCCATCACCACAGCCTGTCCCGATCTGCATCATGTCGAAGGCAAGGGCTCGCTGGACGGGAAGATGTGACTATGAAACGTTTAACTGCCCTGACATATCGGGCGGCGACATCAGCGTGATCGGCTATTGCCCCTTTGAAGGGAAATTGTCAGGAACGAAAAGGAAGCTTCATTAGGTGCGCTGTGCGGTCTTGGATCGAACGTCTCTCGACGGCGCTTTGGCTGCGCTCTCCCAGCGAACGTGAAGATTTTCTGTTTAAACCAAGCCAAAATCATGTACAAGCGCGTCTCGCGGTACAGCTTTTCCATGCAACCCAAATCTTCCCATAGCAGGCTTCCACCATGACCTCTCGCCGAAAGATCATGATGGTGTTCGGCACAAGGCCGGAAGCGATCAAAATGGCGCCGCTGTATCATGCGTTGGCAGCCCGGCCTGACGCCTTCGAAACCGTGCTGTGCGTGACAGCCCAGCATCGGGAAATGCTGGACCAGGTGCTACAGGTGTTCGACATCCGTCCCGACATTGACCTCAACCTAATGAGGCCCGGCCAGGATTTATTTGATATCACGGCGGGGGTTCTGTTGGGGATGCGCGGCGTGTTGCGCGAGCACCGGCCGGATGCGCTGCTTGTGCATGGCGACACCACCACGACACTCGCTGCTTCGATCGCTAGCTTCTACCAGGGTGTGCATGTCGGCCATGTCGAGGCGGGCTTGCGTACCCACGATCTGCAGGCTCCGTTTCCGGAGGAGTTCAACCGCAACGTTTCTTCGAAAGTTTCGCGCTGGCATTTTGCCCCCACCGATCTCAATCGCCGCAACCTGCTGGCGGAAAATGTCAGTGATGCGGCGATCACCGTCACAGGCAATACCGTTATTGATGCGTTGTTCTGGATGCTGACGCGCATCGAAAAGGACGCGGTACGCCGCGCCGCCTTGGTGACGCAGCTGTCGCGGTTGCTGCCGTTCGACTGGCAGCAGAGTCGCTTCGTCTTGATCACGGGCCACCGGCGTGAAAATTTCGGCCATGGCTTCACCGAGATTTGCGAGGCCCTGCGAGACCTGGCGAAGCGCCATCCCGATGTGCACTTCGTCTATCCGGTGCACCTCAATCCCAATGTGCAGCAGCCGGTGAATGCGATCTTGGGCGGGGTATGTAACGTGCATCTACTGGCGCCGTTGGATTACGAACCGTTCATCTTCCTGCTGAAACATTGCCACATTGTGCTGACCGACAGCGGCGGCATCCAGGAAGAGGCGCCCAGCCTCGGCAAGCCGGTGCTGGTGATGCGGGATGTCACCGAGCGGCCAGAAGCGATAGGTGCCGGCACTGTCAAGCTGGTGGGCCCGCATCGCGATCGCATCGTAGCGGAGGTTTCGCAGCTGCTTGACGATGCCCAGATCTATATCGCGATGTCGAAGGCGCATAATCCTTATGGCGACGGCAATGCCTGCCAACGCATTCTGGACGTGCTGTCGCGGATCTGAAGGCAAGAGGCGTCATGCAATACCGCCGCGAGATCGATGGCCTGCGCGCGCTGGCCGTTTTGCCGGTTATCTTTTTCCACGCCGGATTCGCCCTGTTCAGCGGCGGTTATGTCGGCGTCGATGTATTCTTCGTCATCAGCGGCTACCTGATCACCTCCATCATAGTGGAGGAGCGTAGACAGGCGCGCTTCTCGCTGGTCCGGTTTTACGAGCGCCGGGCGCGGCGCATCCTGCCGGCGCTGTTTCTGGTAGTGGCCTGTTGCCTGCCGTTCGCCTGGGCCTGGATGATGCCGTACCAGTTGTCGGATTTCTCCGACAGCGTCGCGGCCGTCGGTCTGTTTTCCTCCAATATCGTGTTCTGGCGCGAGATCGGCTATTTCGGGGCCGCGGCCGCGTTGAAGCCGCTGCTGCATACCTGGAGCCTGGGTATCGAGGAGCAGTATTATGTGCTGTTTCCGCTCTTTGTCCTGTTGATGTGGCGGCTGGGAAAGCGCTGGCTTCTGCTGTCGTTCCTAGTGCTGGGCGCGTTGAGCCTGTTGCTGTCGGAATGGATGTGGCGGCATTACGTCGGCGCCAATTTCTTCCTGTTACCCACGCGCGGATGGGAGCTGCTGGTCGGCTCGCTGATCGCGGTATGGAAATTCGATCGCGACGACGCGCACCATCCGGTCCTTCACCACGGCGGATCGCTGCTGGGCCTGGCCTTGATCCTGTACGCCGTCTTCGCCTTCACGCCCGACACGCCCACCCCCAGTGTTTACCTCCTGGTGCCGACGGTGGGCGCAGCGCTCATCATCGTCTTCGCTACCCCCATGACTTGGGTCGGCGCGGTGCTGGGGTTCGCACCCTTTGTCGGGATTGGTCTGGTCAGCTACAGCGCCTATCTCTGGCACCAGCCGCTATTCGCCTTCGCGCGCCTCAAGATCGGCGGTGAACCGGGCATCGCGCTGATCGCGGGATTGATCGCGGCCACCTTTTTGCTGGCCTACCTGTCCTGGCGCTTTGTGGAGCGGCCGTTCCGCGACCGGGGCCGGGTGACGCGGGCGCGCATTTTTACGCTGGCGCTCCTCGGCTCGGCGGTGATGATCGCACTGGGGCTGTTTGGCCGGATGGACCATGGCCATCTTTCGCGCTTCCCGCAAAACGATCGCAACCTGATCTCCTTCAATCCGCAAAGTATGGGGCGCTATGTCGGCGACCGCTTCGACAAGCTTCGCCTGGTGCCTTTCGCGCCGGGCGCTCGAGTAAAGATTTTCCTGGTTGGCGACAGCTTCGCCCAGGACTTCGTCAACGCCTATGCGGAGAACGGCTACCTCCGCGGCGCGAGCGTGTCCACCTTTCACATCGCGTCGCAATGTGGTGCGCTGATCTCCAAGGAGAACTTTGCCCGCTACGTCAAGCCCAGCGACGCGCCGGCCTGCATCCGCGGGGGAGGGCGATTCGAAAATCCCGTCGTGCAGTCGCGCATTCGCCAGGCCGATGTCGTGCTGATGGTGAGCAAGTGGTCTGACTGGCAGGCGCACTACCTGCCCGACACGCTTCAAGGCCTCAAGGCCCTTGGCGCTCGGCGCGTCATCATCGTTGGCCGCAAGAGCTTCGGCGACATCACGCCGCTGCGCTATGTGGGCATGCCGCCTGATGCCAAGCATCGGATACGAAACCAGGTCGATCCCGAGCAGAAGGCCACAAACCTGGAAATGCGCCGGACACTGCCGTCCGACGTTTTCGTGGATTCCCAGAAGCTTCTGTGCGGCGATGACGAAAACAGTTGCCCGGTGTTCACGCCGGACCTGCAACTGGTTTCCTTCGATGGCAATCACCTGACACCCTGGGGCGCGGCCTGGGCGGGCAAGCTGCTTTTCCAGGACAAGCGGCTTGCATCCCTAAACCAATAAAGGGATAAGGCGCTCCCGCCGAATTTGGAGATGTCGATGCAGCCGAAAAAGGTTTGTGTTGTGGGCCTCGGCTATATCGGGTTGCCCACGGCCGCGCTTCTGGCCAGTACCCACTACCAGGTGGCAGGCACCGATTTGAACATGCATGTCGTCGACACCATCAATCGCGGCGAAATCCATATCGTAGAGCCGGACCTGGATGCCTATGTCCGCTCGACGGTGACGGCAGGCAGGCTCAGGGCGTTCGGCAAACCGCAGGCCGCCGACATCTACATGATCTGCGTGCCCACGCCCTTCCGTGATGGAGAGGGTATTCCCCAGCCGAACATCGATTATGTGCTGGCGGCGGCGCGCAGTGTGGCGCCGCTGATCAAGCCCGGCGACCTCGTCATCCTGGAATCCACCTCTCCGGTAGGTACCACCCGCCAGATGGGCGAAACCTTGCGCGAAGCCGGCGTCGATCTGACCAACGTTCACCTTGCCTACTGCCCTGAGCGCGTTCTGCCGGGCAAAATCATGACCGAACTGGTGGAGAATGACCGCGTGGTCGGCGGCTTGACGCCCGAGGCAACCGCCGCAGTGGCCGCCTTCTATCGCACTTTCGTGCGTGGTGCGGTATTGGAGACCGATGCTCCCACGGCGGAGATGTGCAAGCTGACTGAGAACAGCTACCGGGACGTCAACATTGCCTTTGCCAATGAATTATCGCTGCTGTGCAACAGCGCCGGCATCGACGTATGGAAGCTGATCGCTCTCGCCAACAGGCATCCACGGGTCAACATCTTGCAGCCCGGCACGGGCGTGGGCGGCCACTGCATTGCGGTCGATCCCTGGTTTATCGTCGCCCGCGATCCCGAAAATGCGCGCGTCATTCGCACGGCCCGCGAGGTCAACGACCACAAGACGGATTGGGTAATCGCCCAAATCGAAAAATCCGCCGCCGCCGCCGCTGTCTCTGGCCGCAAGCCGCGCATCGCCTGCCTGGGACTCGCCTTCAAGCCCGATATTGATGATCTGCGCGAGTCGCCGGCCGTGCGCGTCGCCGCCAGCTTGGTGGATGCGGGCCATGACGTGATTGCGGTGGAACCCAACATCGATAGCCATGACCGCTTTGTACTGGTAGGGGTGGAGGAGGCGTTGGCCCTCGCCGACGTTATCGTCGTGCTGGTCAAGCATCGCGAATTCGTCGCGCTGGCGCAGGCGGGGCGGCTGGCCGGCTCATCCATATTGGATTTCTGTGGTGTGAGCCACTGAGGTCAGGTTGCCTGGACCAAATCCGCGATGGTATACTGCGGGCGGCTACTTAAAGAATAGAAGACATGAACGCCGCACCCACAGGCACTGATCCGGGCGAAAATCCTGCCGGCTATTTCGTGCTGTTGCCGCCGCAGCAGTCGGAGATGGCAAAGCTCGACCTGCGGCGGGTTTTCCAACGTCTGCTGGACAACTGGAAGCTGATTCTCGCCTGCGCTCTAGTTTTTACCGTCTTGGCGGGTATTCACGCCTATGTCATTGCCCAGCCGCTTTACCGCGCGCGCGTCGTGGTGGCGGTGCGCAATGAAGGGGGCATCGGCGGTAGCGTCGGCGGCGGACAAGTAGGCGGCCTGGCCTCACTGGTTGGCGTCAAGCTGGGCGGCGGCGGCAGTGCCCGCTTTGAGTTCATCGCCAAGTTGCGTTCGCGCCAGCTGATCGAGATGCTGATCAAGCAGGACAATCTTCTGCCGATACTTTTTGCGAAGAAGTATGATGCCGACGCGCACCAGTGGCGTAACAAGGCGCCAACCATGGATGACGGGGTCGCGGCCTTTACCAAGACGCTGTCCATCTCCGAGGATTTGGACAGCGGTCTATTGACTGTCATGGTGAATTGGACCGATCGGTTCCTTGCCGCGCGTTGGGCTCAAGGCATTGTCGATCTGGCGAACCGCAACATCCGCGCCTCTGCTTACAGCGAGGCACAGCGCAATCTGGCATATCTGACCGGGCAGGCCAAGGAAGTCCAAGTCGACTCCCTGCGTCAGAGCATCGTGCATCTGATGGAAGCCAACCTCAACCAGTCGATGTTGGCCAATTCCCAGCCTGACTATGCCTTCAAGACGATCGACCCGGCAACGGTTCCCGATGCGGACAAGTCGGTCTGGCCGGTGCGCAAGGTTGAACTGGTGGCCGGCTTTGTGATCGGGGCCTTTCTGGCCTCTCTCTATGTTTTGTGGCGAGATCGCAAGATCTGAGGGCCACGTTGACGAAGGCGCGCCAAGCCCATATACCGCCGCACCTGTCGGGCCCGTAGCTCAGTGGTAGAGCATCTGACTTTTAATCAGAGGGTCGGTGGATCGTACCCACCCGGGCTCACCAGCATATTAAAGGGTTTGCAGTCCCGAATACGGGGCCGCAGCGTCGGTTGCGGCGCTTTCCGCCGCCGTCCGGCTTACCAGGCGCCGGCGGTCTGGGTGTAGATTTCCGCCTGGCTCGCGCGCCGGGTTTCTTCATAGAGCACCGTGTCGGCCATGAGGCGCTGGCCGCCGTCGCGCTGGATCGGGCGCATGTCCAGCGCATATTGCCCCTGGGTCTCGATCGGCAGCATCCATCCCAGCGGTATGCGGATGATGATGCCCTTGTCGAAACTGCCCTCGCCGAACTGCTGGGCCGAGACATTGGTGCGCGTGAAGAAAGCGCCGACTTCGATGCCCGTGGCGAAGCGCCGGGTCACCTCGACGGTCACGCCGCGGTCGCCGGCGAGATACTGACCCGCGCGCAGGGCGAAATTGAGGTCATGCCAGGGCGAGGCGTAGTAGAGCGATACGTGCCCGGTGAAAGTCTTGTATCGTTGCAGACCGAACAGGCGGTCGAAGTCGCGCTGCCAGACCCGGTACATGTCCACGCCCAGTGCCCAGCGCGCGTTTTCGGGCCGCCACAGGATTTCACCGCCTGCGCCGGCGAACATGCTCTCCAGATAACCGGCCCGGCCGATGGCGTACACATCGGGCGCCAGGCGGAAGCGGTAGTTCGCCGAAAGGTCCGCGATGCCGTTTTTGCCTTTTATGAGGTATTTCAGGAAATCCGTGCGGACGGGGGGCAGGGCCGTACCGGCGGTACGGCTGACGTTGAAATTGTCGTAGAGGTTGGTTTCGAGTACCGCTTCCAGCGAAAATCCCCGGAAGAGTTGCACGACGCCGCTGGCCGCCATGACGAACTGGACCGCGAAAGGGTTGTCGGGATCGAACAGCTCCTGGCGGAATTGCGGAAAGACGCTCCAGGAGAAGGTGGGATAGCGCTTGCGGTCCTGGGCATCCAGTATCGGAGTGTACATGGGCGCGGCCCGGGATTGCGCCTCACTGCCGTTGCCGAAGACGTTGACGCGGTTGTCGGCGAGATACTGACGCTCCTGCGGGCTGCGGAGGATTTCCTGTTCGCGCTGTACAATCCCGGTGCGGACGTTGATCAGGCGGAACCGCTCGATTTCCGGCGGCGCTTCCTTCATCAGGATCGCGGTCAGGCGATTGATGGCATCCACTTCCGACCGGTAATAGGTGTTGTTGTAATAGAGCACTGCGGTGCTGCCTGCGAAATCCGCGGCTTCGAGGCGCAGGGACTGCTTTTTGGCCTCCGCCTTGATGGCGGCCAGCGCCTGGGCGCGTGTGCGCGCCGCTGTGCTGCTGTCGGGCAGGGCGGCGTTGATGGTCAGCAGGGCAGGCCTGGCATCCGTCAAGGTGGTGGTGATGGAAGGCCCCGTAAGGGCGGCGACGCGCAGCGCGGCGCCGGTGCGGCAGCTCTGCGCGGGCCCGCCGCTGGCGGCGCGGATTTCGGCGGTGGTGAAATCGGCGCCGGACGACTGGATCTGGGCGGCGGCGGCCTGACAGCGCGCGGCGGTCGCCGGGCCCGATACCGTCAAGGCCAGCGTCGTGCCGCGGATATCCACATTCTGCACATCGTCCCGCCACAGCAACTCCACCAGGCGGTCCTGGCGGCCGGCGGTGGGGCGCGCGGCCGGCGCGACGACGCCGGTGGCAAGTCCCTGCAGCGCCGCTTGCTGTTCCTCCACCGATCGCAGGGCCGGAACGGAAGGCGCCACTTCGCCGATCTTCTGCGGATAACTTTCGGTGGTGGGGTCCATGTGAAGCAACAGATTGAGGCCCACCGCTTTTCCATAGAGCCAGTTCACGCCCAGCGTCACGCCGTTGATGCCGGCATAGCTCAGGCCGAGATTGACCTGGTTCTTGGGGCGGAAGCTGCCGCGCTGGCTTTCCAGCGAATAGGCATCGCTGCTGTATTCGGCGATCGCGGTCAGTCCCTCGAGGGGCGTGCGCCAGGTCAGTCCGCCGAAAATGCCGCTGCGCGGACCGTGGAAATACTGTTTGAGGTTGAAGTCGCCGCCCTGACCTTCAAAGCCCGAACGCGTGTAGAAAGAGCTGGAAACCGCTCCCAGGGGATTGCGTATGCTGTTGGCGGTTCCCATACGGCCCCAGCCCATGCCCACCGATGCGTCAACACTCCCGAACTGTTTGGAGGCGACGACATACTCGCCGCCATAGATGCCGGTGCCGACCAGATCGTTGATACCGACGGCGACAGCGGGAATGGCGCCGTCCTCGTTCCACAGCCGCGCCTTCAACGCGAAGCTGCGGTCGAAATAGACGGGATAGTCCGGATTGAAATGGGTCAGGCCCGCATAGCGGAACTGGGCTTCCAGCCAGGGAAACATCTGGAAGCCCAGAGCGTAGCGTTGGGTCTTCTCGAAAAAGCTGGCCGAAAAGGAAAGTTCGCCATCTGGCGCCATGCGGGCGCTCGGCATGTCAACCAGGCCGACATTGCCGAAGGTGGTGCGGGGCAGGGGCGGGGGTGCGGCCTGAGCCGCGAAAAACAAGGCGGAGGCCAGCAGCGCCAGGGGAGATGCGGCCAGGACCCGGCATTTCCGTGGGCTCAGCCGGGCATCAGGCTGCCCCCTCTCCGGCCGCGTCCCTTCCACCGATCCAACCCCTGATCTCCGCTTGACCCGACTTCCTTGCTTTTCGCCTAAGTAATTGCAAGAAAATTCTTTTCCCCCTTCACCCGCCAGCTTTGGGTGTGCTAGAGGGCTGCGTCAAGACCGGCTCGGCCGAGGGATAAATGGTGCAGAATTCAAGCCGTTGGCTGAAGCGTTATAGGCGTCCTGTTCTCGCGGCGCTGCCTTTCTTCGCGGCGGCCTTGGCGGTTTTCCTGCCGCCCTCCGGTCAGGCGCAGCAGATGCCGGGTCTGTCCGCCGAGCAGTTGATCCAGTTGCAGCAGCAACGCCAGCAGGGGCAGGCCGGCGGCGGTGCGCTGCAACCCGCGGTGCCGCAGGATGTCGTGATCCAGCCGGTAACGCCCGATCTTCAGGTACAACTGCCCCCGTCGCGGCTGGAACAGCTGCTGTCCGCGCGCGCCGGCACCCGCCTGCAGCAGTTCGGCTATGACCAGATGGGCAGTGGCCGCGCCGTAACGGTGCCGCAGACCGGCGCGATCCAGGACGATTATGTGCTGGGACCGAATGACGAGATCGTGATTTCGCTGCGTGGCCAGGAAAACAGCGAGCTTCGCGTGACCGTGGACCGCAACGGCCAGGTGGTCGTGCCGCGCCTCAGCCCCATTTCTGCCTCGGGCCGTTCCTTCGGCAGCGTCCGGCAGGATATCGAGGCGGCGGTACGCCGTACCTATCTCGCCACCTCGGCCTTCATCTCGGTGGGCCGGGTGCGTCAGATCAACGTGCTGGTTTCGGGTGAGGTGAATTATCCCGGCCAGCGTCTTGTGACCGGTCTTTCCTCGGTGATGGATGCCCTGCTGGTTTCGGGCGGCGTCCGCAAGACCGGCTCGCTGCGGAATGTCCGTATCCAGCGCGGCGGCCGCGAATTCGGCGTGGATCTGTACAGCGTGCTGACCGCGCGCGGCGGCGCGGCCAATATGCGCCTGGCCGACGGCGACCGCATTCTGGTGCCGCATCTGGGCCGTACGGTGGCGGTGACCGGCATGGTGCGCCAGCCGGGCATCTATGAACTCCCGGCGGGCCAGTCGGGTGTGGCGGTCCGCACGCTGCTACAGATGGCGGGCGGTCAGGAAGTACGCGGCCGCTACCGGCTTTCGGTCCTGCGTATCACGCCCGATGGGCTGTCGCAGTTGGCGCCGCTTGCGGGTGAAGCCGGCGAGGTGCGTGACAGCGAAATCCTGTTCGTTCAACTGGGCGCCGACCAGACGACCAGCCAGGCCACGCTTTCCGGCGGCAGCAGCCTTGCCGGCCAGTATGCGGTCACCGGCGGCGGCAAGCTTTCGGAGGTGCTGCGGGCGCCCGGCGCGATGGGGAGCGCGCCCTACACACTTTTCGGTCTGATCTCGCGCAAGAATCCCCGCAACCTGATGCGCGAACTGGTGGCGTTCACGCCCATCTCCGTGCTGAACGGCCACGAGGATTCGACGCTGCAAAGCGAAGACATCGTTCGCCCGATCTCGGTCGCCGAGGCGCAGCTTCTCACCAACGCGGTCTGCACCTACCTGGCCAACCGCGACACCGCGCAGGAGGCCCTGCGCAATCCGACCGGCCGCGACAACAGCGACTTCGGCAGCCGCCCTCTGTCCGCCAGCGCGGGCAACGGCCAGAATGCGCCGGCCGCGCCCGCTACGCAGGTCAGCGGCGTGACGGCGCGCATCAGCGACATGCAGCAGGAAGCCGATGCTTCGCACAGCGAAGCCTATCGCGGTTGCAGCCAGAACGAGGGTAATGCCCGCGTCTTCGCCAGCCAGAGTCAGTCCGGCCAGATCAACAATGTGGTGCAGCGCCCGATTGTGGATCAATTCGGCGACACGCTGCCGCAATATTACCTGCCGCAGCCCCTGACGGTGGGGCAGCAGAATCAGAGCACGACGCCGGGTGCCCCGCCGTCTCCCTATAACGGCTTTTCCACGCCCATGAGCGGCCCAGCCGGTCAGCCGCAGGGCGACCTGCCGCAGCCCGCGCCTTTCGCGTTCCCGGCGGATCCCAACCGTCTGCGGCAGAACAATCAGGATATGCTGGATCAGCCCGGCCGCTTGGGCAGCAACCGTGAAGTCACGCGCTTCGACGATCTCGCGCGGCAGTTGGGCGTGACCCAGATCGTGCTGGTCAATTTCCTGATCGACCATCAGGTGGTTCTGAACGGCGCGGTGCGCGGTCCCGGCCGCTATTTCGTGGGCCCCAATGTTGAACTGCCCGATCTGGTGCAGGCGGCGGGTGGAGCGGTGAACTGGGCCGATGCCAGCGCGGTGGAGGTCATCACCACCGCGGTGGACACCCAGACGGGCCGGGCCCAGACCGTCCGCACCTCGGTTTCCAAGCCGCAGGGCACCTTCGCGAGCTATCGCGTCCGGCCCCAGGACGTGTTCCGTTTCAATCCTGTCTATACCGAGAACGACAATGGCACGGTCACGCTACAGGGCGAGGTACGGAACGCCGGCAACTTCCAGATCCGGCGCGGCGAGCGGTTGTCCGAGTTGCTGCTGCGCGCGGGCGGGCTGACCAATTCCGCCTATCCCTACGGCACGGTGTTCCTGCGCAAGTCGGTCGCCAACATGGAGCATGAAAGCTTCCTGCGCGCCGCCAAGGAGGCCGAGGATCAGCTGATCGTGGCCATGACGCGTGTGGGCAGCGACAAGATTTCACCGGACACCTTCTCGGCCATGCAGGGCTTCATCACCGATCTGCGTAACCAGAAGGCGCTGGGCCGCATTTCGGTGGCCGCCGATCCAAGCGTGCTGGCCTCGCGCCCCGAGATGGACCCGCTGCTGGAGTCGGGCGATGTCATCTATATTCCCCAGCGCCCCAGCACGGTTTCCGTGCTGGGCCAGGTGCGGCAGCCGGGCAGCTATCCCGTCAACGGCAACATGACGGTCCGCGACTATGTTTCGCGCGCTGGCGGCTATGCTTCCACGGCGGATGCCTCCAACACCTTCATTGTGCTGCCGGACGGCTCGGCCCGCCAGATCGAGCGGTCCTGGCTCAATTTCAGTGCCGCGGATCTGCCGCCGGGCAGCGCCATCGTGGTGCCGCGCGACGTCACCCCGCTGGATATGCGCCAGTTCCTGATAGATACGACGCAGATTTTCAGCCAGCTGGCGATTTCCATCGCCTCGGTGGCGGTGATCTCGCGTTAGCCTCTGCTTGGCCTCTGTGGCGTTTTCCGGCCCGTGCCTGGCGCCGGGCGGGATGAAGGTGAATCCGTACCGCGCTTGACCGCTTGAAAGGTAGCTCCGGGCGGTGGACAGGTCCGGCTTTTCGACAAACCGTGCCACGGCGAAGACCCGGAAGAATCGGGCAGAGGCGCACCACGCGGGATATAGCCGTATCCGGTTTCGGCGCGGCTTGGTACGATACCGAACGTGACCAATTTACCCCCCCCTTTTTGCGGCGGTGTCCAAGGTGGTCTGTAGGACGGCATGGAAGACTTCGGGCGCGTGCACCACATGATCTGCCGGCAGGACGAGCAGCAGGGCTTCGGGATTTTTTGATAAATTGTCAAGGCCGCGAGGGCCGCTGCGGTTGCTGTATTGCGCTCCGCCGGTTCCAGCAGCAGCGTGACGTCCCCGACCCTGGCCTCGCGTAGTTGTCCGGTGATCACGAACCGGTGGTCCACCTGGCAAACCACTGTGGGTGATAGGAAATTCGGGCCGCTGACGCGCGGCACCAATCCTGGATCAGGGTCTGCTCGCCCACCAGCGCAGGCGTTGTTTGGGCGGCTGGCTGCGCGAGAGGGGTCTGAGCCTGGGGCTGGTGCCGTCGGACAGGATGACGGGACGAACGCGATGCATACGGCATCCCGGGAAAACCGGTCGGTTTCAGGGAGGGGTAGATAGCAGGGTTCCAAGAGGGGCCAAGGGGCCCCCGTCCTGAAACATTCACCGTAGAACATTGACTTTAAGAGGGGGAGTCGCATACAAAAGCCGCAACTTCGGAGGCCGGAAAGGCCAAAAGTGGAATTCCTAAAGGAGATTTTCGTGATGCGGTCTTTTGCTGCCGGTGCCTTGGCCTTGAGCTTGGTTGTTTCCACCGCTGCTGGCGCCAACAGCGTGACACCGATGGCCCCCGGCAAGCCCGCTGGCGTGAAGCAGGCCCAGGTGCAGAACTCCACTATGTTCGTCGTGCTGGGCGTCGGCCTGCTGGCCGCCGGCATCGGTTTGGCCGCTTCGGGCGATAGCAATGTCATCACTCCGGCGCCCACGACGACGACCACCACCACGACCTCGACCACCGCGACCACGACTACTCCGTAAGCGGCACGGTTCATCCATTGACGAAAAAGGGAAGCGGTGACGCTTCCCTTTCTCTTTTGTGCGGTGCGGGTTCTTTTGTGCGGCGCGGGTGCCGCCATGCCCGGTCAGCCGGGTGGCCGCAATATCTGGGTCTGCAAGGTCTGGCCCGAGGGGTGGACATGCAGGTTCGCCTCCCAGACCATGCCGGTCTGCGGGTCTATCCAGAAACTGTCCGTGAAGGACCAGGCTGTGCCACTTGCGCGGCAGCTTTCGTCCACGCGTGCCGTCGGAATGGTGGCGCCGAGAATGGAGATGGAAACACGTCCCCGCAGGACCGCGGAGCAGGTCAGGGTGACTCCGTAAAGGCCCGCATCGGGGAAATCCATCTGGCGGACGGAACGGAAGGGCGCTGTCATCGCTTGCGCTGGAGGCGGCAGAGTGCCGGGGGCCGTGGTGTTGCCCAGGTCGTGCGGCAGCCCGACACTGCGCCACAATCGCCCGTTCCGGGTGGCGAGCACGATGCGGCTCGCGGCGGTCCAGACCATTTCGCCGCCACTGTCGGTCGCCAGCACGATGATCTGCTGTCTGCCGCCATTGATGCGAAATCCCATGCTGGCATAGGAAATCGCGGCCGCCTGGGCGCGGGTGATGCGTTGATCGCCGAACTGCGCCGACCAGGCCTGCCGCGCGATTTGGAAATACTTGCCGTAGAGGGATTGTGGCGCGCTGCTGCATCCCGCCAGCGCGAAGGCGAGCGCAAGTGCGGCGAATGCGGCGCGCGGCGGCAGTTTCACGAACCGAGCTTTCCCAGAATCGCGCGCAACGCTGGCGCGATGTCGGGCCGCGACAGGCCCACCGCGATATTGGCGTGCAGGAATCCCACCTTGTCGCCGCAGTCATAGCGGGCGCAATCGGTTTTCACGGCATGGAAGGGCGTCTTGCCGATCAGCTGGGCCATGGCGTCGGTCAGCTGGATCTCGTTGCCCGCGCCGCGCTCCTGCCGGTCCAGGATGCCGAAGATTTCCGGCTGAAGGATATAGCGGCCGATGACGCACAGGTTCGACGGCTCGGTGCCGGTGGCGGGCTTCTCCACCATGCCCAGCACCTCGGTGGCGTTGCTCTGGGATGTGCCGGGCTTGACCACGCCATAGCGTTTGATCTCCTCCTTGGGCTTTTCTTCCGCCGCCACGATGATGCCGCCGCCCACCTGGTTGTAGCTGGCGATCATCTGCGACAGGGCGCCGGGCTTGCCCACCATCAGGTCGTCGGGCAGCAGCACCGCGAACGGTTCGTCGCCTACAAAGTGACGGGCGCACCACACCGCATGACCCAGGCCCAGCGGCTGCTGCTGGCGGATGAAGCCGACCGAACCGGTGGCGGGCAGCATTTCCAGCAGGCTGTTCAGTTCGGTGGTTTTGTCGCGCTGGGAGAGCAGGGCTTCCAGCTCATAGGCATGGTCGAAATGGTCGGCGATGATGTGCTTGCCGCGGCCGGTGATGAAGACGAACTGCTCGATGCCCGCCTCGCGCGCTTCCTCCACCGCATATTGAATGACCGGCTTGTCCACCACCGGCAGCATTTCCTTGGGCACCGCCTTGGTGGCGGGCAGAAAGCGGGTGCCCATGCCGGCGACAGGGAACACGGCTTTTCGGACGGGTTTCATGCTGATCATCATGATTTCCGGGGGATGGATTCAGAAACGGTCTGTTTCATCGCATGGCCTCGCCATTACTGTCCAGTTTCAAGGCTTTCGGCTGAATCCGGTGTGATGAAAAAGGGTGTTTTCCTTCTGCTTGCGGTCATGCTGCCTCTGGCGGCGGCGCCTGTGCACGCCGCGCCCGTCACCGAGGCGCGCCTTGCCGAGGTGCAGGCGTCTCTGGACAAGGGCGATGCCGCGCACGCCGCGCAGGCGGCGGATGCCGCCCTGGTGGAGGGCGACATCACCGCCTTGCAGCGCGCGCGCCTGCTGCTGGGCCGCGGCATCGCCCGGCAGTTGCTGGGCGACGGCATGGCCGCGCTGGCGGATGTCACGGGAGCGATCAATACGGGGGCCTTGCCGGTGGAGGAGCGGGCGCAGGCGCTGCTCCAGCGCGGTTTTCTGCTGGACAGCATGGAGCGGCTGGAGGAGGCGGCCAAGGATTATGGCGCGGTGATCGCGTTGAAATCGTCGGCGGTGTCCACCGCGCTCAACAACCGCGCCAATATCCGCCGCCGCCAGAACCGGCTGGACGAGGCGCGGCGCGATTACCTGGCGGCGCTGGCCGCCGGCAGCAGCCGTCCGCAATATCCCTATTACGGCCTGGGCCAGATCGCGGAGGCGCAGAAGGATACCGAGGCCGCGCGGGGCTTCTATGCGCGGGCGGTCGCGGCCGATCCCGGCTATGCCCTGGCGGCGCAGCGGTTGGCGGCGCTGGGTGGCGCGCCGGGGGCGGTGCGCGACGAGGGCGTGATCGTGTTGAAACCACCGGAGCGGATCGTGCTGAAACCGCCGCCGGGTGTTGTGGCCGCCGCCGCGCCCACCCGTCCGGAGGCGGGCTTTGTCCCTGTTCCGCCCGCCAGTGAACCCATCATCAGTGAACCCATCATCCTGCGCCCTCCGCCGCGCCGTCCGGCCCCCTTCAAGCCCGTACCGGCCGCCCCGCGCCGCGCCAGTCCCGCCCTGCGCTCGGCCCTGGATGCGCCCGTGGCGGCTGCCTCAGGCCCCCAGGTCCAATTGGGCGCCTGGCGCAGCCGGGGCGAGGCGGATGCGGGCTGGGCGCGGTTCCGGCGCCAGGCTCAGGGCTTGCTGGACGGGCTGTCTCCCCAGGTCGTGGAAGCCGACCTGCCGGGCAAGGGGCGGTATTTCCGTCTGCGCGTTCACCCTCCGGCCGGACGCGGCGCGGCGGCTTTCTGCGCCGCCCTGTCGGATCAGGGCCTGGCCTGCTTTCCGGTCCGCGATTAGAAAACTACAACTGTAGGTGTGTTGCATCTGCTGTTCGCAGTTGCGCTATGCGTTATAGTAGCCACATCGGCGATTTGCAGGAACCAATGAGCAGCCTTTTGCGTCCGCGTTTCGCCGCCGCCCTCATGGCGGTCCAGCTCCTGTCTATGCCGGCCCAGGCCGGGCCCTGGGCCGAAGTGGGTGACAATCAGCTGCGCACCGATATCGAACTCCTGGCCGAAGCGGGGGCGCTGGACGGCATCACCACCCATTGGCCGCTGCCCTGGCGATCCATCGGCGCCCGCCTGCGGGACGGCCTGGACGGGCAGCCCGAAACGGTGCGCGCCGCCGCCGAACGGGTGCTGCGCCGGGCCAGGGCCGAAACCGAACCGGGCTTTTCCGCATCGCTCTATCTGGACGCCACCAATGCGCCATCGGTTGTGTACGGCTTTGACGGCATGGGCCGGGGCCAGGGCACGGCGCAGGCCGTGCTGGATTTCAACCAGGGGATTTTTTCCGGACGGCTGGCGCTGGGCGGCATCACCCAGAATTGGCGCGGCAACACCACCCGGCTGAATCTGGACGAAAGCTATCTGTCGGCGCGGCTGGGCGATGTGCGGCTTTATGGCGGCTGGCTGTCGCACTGGTGGGGACCGGGCCAGGTGACGGCCCTGTCGCTCTCCAACAATGCCCGGCCCATGCCGCAGATCGGCATCTCGCGCGCTGTCACCGATGCCTCCAGCCTGCCGGTGCTGCGCTGGCTGGGGCCATGGCAGGCGGAGTTCCTGCTGGGCGTTCTGGATGGCCCGCGTCTCCAGCGTGACACCTATTACAACGCGCTGCGCGTCACCTTCAATCCGCTGCCGGGGCTGGAGATCGGCCTGTCGCGCACCCAGATGTTCTGCGGGCAGGGCGTTTCCTGCGCGCCCCTGCGGGATTATTTCGCCTTCCGCAACGATAATTCCATCGTCAACCGCACCAACGACCAGGGCGCTTTCGACATCAAGTACAGCGGCCGCATGGGCGAGCTGCCGTTCCAGATCTATATGCAGGCGATGAACGAGGATTCCTCGCCTATCACCTATTCGGTCACCAGCCATCTGTTCGGCGCCGGTATTTTCCTGCCGGTGGGCGACAATCCGCTGAAGCTCACCCTCGAATATGCCGACAGCGTGCCGACCGTGGATATCTTCAGCTTCGGCACTGTGCTGCACGGCGCCGCCTATAACAATTCACGCTATCCCGACGGCATGCGCTATCGCGGCCGCAGCCTGGGCTTCAGCCTGGACAGCGATTCCACCCTGCTGTCGCTGATGGGAAGCTGGACCGATCCGGGCGGGCGCTTCTGGCAGCTCAGCCTGCACAAGGCCGCGATCTCCAATCCGCTCAATGTGTCCGGCAATGCGGTCACGGCCGCGCCGGTGCATGTGACCCTGGGCGAGGCCCGCGTCTCCCTGCCGCTCGTCTCCACGGGCCGCAGCGTCCGGCTGGATCTGGCGGGCCGCCTCCAGGACGACCAGCCCCGGCCGCACCGTGGCTTGGCCGCCGGCATCGAGGCGGCGCTGCGCTTCGATCTCTAGCCCTCGTTAGGCATCGCTTAACCATGCCTCTTCGCCCTTTCCTAAGGGCTGGCCCCGACAATGGCGGCCTGGAGGAAACGGCATGTCGGTTCTTGTCACCGGCGGCGCGGGCTATATCGGCAGCCACGTCGCCCACGCCCTGCTCGACCGCGGCGATGCGGTGGCGGTGCTGGACAATCTGTCCACCGGAAACCGCGCCTATGTCGGCGAGGATGCCGTTTTCGTGGAAGGCGACATCGCCGACGCCGCGCTGGTGAAGCAGGTGGTGGCGCGGCACGGCGTGGAATCGGTGCTGCATTTCGCCGGTTCCATCGTGGTGCCGGACTCGGTGGCCGATCCGCTGGGCTATTACGAGAACAATGTGGTGCGGACCCGGGCGCTGATCCAGGCGCTGGTCGAGGCAGAGGTGAAGCAGTTCATCTTCTCCTCCACCGCCACGGTCTATGCCGCCGATGCTCCGCAACCGCTGGCCGAGGCGGAGGTCAAGGCCCCGATCAGCCCTTATGCCCGCTCCAAGCTGATGACCGAATGGATGCTGGAGGATGTCTCCCGCGCCCATGATTTCCGCCACATGGTGCTGCGCTATTTCAATGTCGCGGGCGCCGACCCCGCCGGGCGCACCGGCCAGTCCTCGCCCAAGGCGACACATCTCATCAAGCGCGCCGCCCAGGTGGCGCTGGGCCGGGTGCCGCATCTGGACATTTTCGGCACCGACTATCCCACCGCCGACGGCACCGGGGTGCGCGACTATATCCATGTCACCGACCTGGCGGCCGCCCACCTGCTGGCGCTGGACGCCCTGCGCGCGGGCGCGCCCTCCGCCACCTACAATTGCGGCTATGGCCGGGGCCTGTCGGTGCGCGATGTGGTCTCGGGCGTGGAACGGGTGATCGGCCGCCGCCTGCCGGTGCTGGAAAGCGCCCGGCGTCCCGGCGATCCGCCGACCCTGATCTCGGACCCCCGCCGCATCAAGGCGGAACTGGGCTGGATGCCGGTCCATGACGACCTGGACGGCATCATCCGCTCGGCCATCGCCTGGGAGCGCCGTTTTAATTCCGCCTGAAGGCGGCACCCCCCTTTCAGGGTCTTTTCATTGGCGGGCAGGGGCCATACACCACCGCCATGCGGGCCATCGAAGCCACCTGGGACAGCACGCTGGGCATCGCCAAGCGGTACGAGCGCCACATCTCGGCGCTGTCGCTGGGGGGCGGCTTCGCCTTCGATAGTTGGGCCTTCGGCAGCATCGAGCGGCCCGAAACCCAGGCGGTGTTCATCGTCTATCTGCTGGTGGCGGGCGTCACCATCGCCATCCTGCATATCCTGGAATCGCGGGGCGAGGACCGCCGCCCGTCGGACCGCCTGCGCACCATCCTGGTCTTTATCATCCAGTTCGCGCTGGGGGCGCTGCTGTCGGGCTTCTGCGTCTTTTACATCCGCAGCGCCTCGATCACCTCCTCCTGGCCCTTCCTGCTGGCGATGGCGGCGATCTTCATCGGCAATGAGTTCCTGCGCCGTTATCACAGCCGCCTGGTCTTCGTGGCGCTGCTGTTCTTCTTCTCGCTCTATTCCTACGCCATCCTGCTGGTGCCGATCCTGATCCGCCGCATCGGCCAGGGCCCGTTCCTGGTCAGCGGCGCGCTGGCGGTGGTGCTCTTCTTCGTCTACATGCGGGCGCTGGCGCGGCTGGGGCATGAGCGCTACCGCACGGCGCGGGCGCAGGTCGCGGTGGGCGTGGCGGTGATCACGGTGCTGATCAATGCCGCCTATGTCCTGCGCGTCATACCGCCCCTGCCGCTGGTGCTGACCGATGTCGGCATCTATCACGGCGCCAGCCGGGTGAACGGCAACTACCAGGTGGCCGAGGAGCAGGAGCCGCCGGAATGGCGCGCACTGTTCGGCACCTATCCCATCCTGCACATCCAGCCGGGATCCAGACTGTATCTCTACAATGCGGTGTTCGCCCCGCGCGGGTTGCGGGCCCGCATCGTCCATGACTGGCAGCGGCTGGACCCCGCCACCAGGGGCTGGGTCAGCCAGCAGCGCATCGGTGTAGACATTGTGGGGGGGCGTCGGGACGGATACCGCTATTACACCACCAAGACCGTGCGGCCGGGCCAGTGGCTGGTGAAGATCGAGACCGCCGACGGGCGCGCCATCGGCCGGGTGCGGTTCGGGGTGGAGGAGCAGGCGGTTCCCCCCGCGACCACCATCCGCACCCTGCGATAACCGGCAACTTGCGTTTCGGACCTATCCGGCCTATTTCACACTCCGGATTTGGGATAGCCAAAATTGTCCACCGATAAGACTGTTATATCGCATCTGCGGCGCCTGGAAGCCGAGAGCATTCACATCATGCGCGAGGTGGCGGCCGAGTTCGCCAATCCGGTGATGCTCTATTCGGTGGGCAAGGATTCCGCCGTGATGCTGCATCTGGCGCTGAAGGCCTTCTATCCTTCCAAGCCGCCCTTTCCCCTGATGCACGTCAACACGACGTGGAAGTTCAAGGAGATGATCCAGTTCCGCGACGAGACCGTCAAAAGGCTGGGGCTGGATTTCATCGAATATATCAACCAGGACGGCGTGGCGCGGGGCGTCAATCCCTTCGACAGCGGCTCGTCCCTGCACACCCAGGTGATGAAGACCGAGGCGCTGAAGCAGGCGCTGGACAAATACGGTTTCGACGCGGCTTTCGGCGGCGCGCGCCGCGACGAGGAAAAATCCCGCGCCAAGGAGCGCATCTTCTCCTTCCGCACCGCCAGCCATGCCTGGGATCCCAAGAACCAGCGGCCCGAACTCTGGCGCGTCTACAACACCCGCATCAACAAGGGCGAAAGCATCCGCGTCTTCCCGTTGTCCAACTGGACCGAGCTGGATATCTGGCAATATATCCTGGCCGAGAACATTCCCATCGTGCCGCTCTACTTCGCCAAGATGCGCCCGGTGGTGGAACGCGCCGGCACCCTGATCATGCGCGACGACGAGCGCATGAAGCTGCTGCCCGGCGAAAAGGTCGAGGAGAAGCTGGTCCGTTTCCGCACCCTGGGCTGCTATCCGTTGACCGGCGCGATCGAAAGCGAGGCCGACACGCTGGAAGCCATCGTCACCGAGATGTTCACCGCCCGCACCTCCGAACGCCAGGGCCGCCTGATCGACACCGACGAAAAGGCCTCGATGGAGAAGAAGAAGAAGGAGGGGTATTTCTGATGAAAAATATTCTCTCCATGGCCGCCCTCGAGGCGGCCATCCAGGGGTTCAAACACCGTCGCCTGCGGCCCCTGGATGGGCGGCTCAAGGCCGCCCAAGGTGAGGTGGTGCGATGAACGCCCCCGCCAATCTGAGAGACTTCCTCGCCGCGCAGGAAAAGAAGACCCTGCTGCGCTTTTTGACCTGCGGCAGCGTGGATGACGGCAAGTCCACCCTGATCGGCCGTTTGCTCTACGACACCAAGCTGCTGTTCGAGGACACGCTGGCGTCGCTGGAAAAAGACAGCAAGAAATTCGGCACCACTGGCGAGGATATCGACTTCGCGCTGCTGGTGGATGGTCTGGAAGCCGAACGCGAGCAGGGCATCACCATCGATGTCGCCTATCGTTTCTTCGCCACCGACAAACGCAAGTTCATCGTCGCCGACACACCCGGCCACGAACAGTATACCCGCAACATGGCGACCGGCGCCTCCAACAGCGATCTGGCCGTCATCCTGATCGACGCGCGCAAGGGCGTGCTGACCCAGACCCGCCGCCACGCTTATATCGCCTCGCTGTTGGGCATCCGCCATATCGTGCTGGCGGTGAACAAGATCGACCTGGTGGATTACAGCCAGAAGGTCTTTGACGAGATCGTCGCCGAGTTCCACGCCTTCTCCGCCAAGCTGAACTTCACCAGCCAGGTGGCGATTCCGCTGTCGGCGCGGTTCGGCGTCAATGTGATGGAAAAGAGCGGCGAGACACCCTGGTACGCCGGGCCCGCGCTGCTGGCGCATCTGGAAACGGTGGATGTGGACAGCGGGCTGGCGGACAAGCCCTTCCGGTTGCCGGTCCAGTGGGTCAACCGTCCCAACCTGGATTTCCGGGGCTTCTCCGGCACCATCGCGGGCGGGCGCATCAAGCCCGGCGACGCCATCACCGTCGCCAAATCGGGCAAGGCCAGCACCGTCACCCGCATCGTCACCATGGACGGCGACCGGCCCGAAGCGGTGGCGGGCGACGCCGTCACCCTGACCCTGGCGGACGAGGTGGATATTTCCCGTGGCGATGTCCTGGCCGCGCCGGAGTCGCGCCCCAGCGTGTCGGACCAGTTCGCCGCGCACCTGCTCTGGATGGCGGACGAGGAATTGCTGCCGGGCCGCCAGTATCTGCTCAAGATGGGCACCGCCACCGTGCCGGTGTCGGTCAGCGAGCTCAAGCACAAGGTGGATGTGAATACGCTGGACCATCTGGCGGGCAAGACCCTGGCGCTGAACGAGGTCGGCTACGGCAATTTCGCCCTGTCACAGCCGCTGGCTTTCGATCCGTACAAGGACAATCGCGACACCGGCGGCTTCATCCTGATCGACCGTTTCACCAACGCCACGGTGGGCGCCGGGATGGTGGATTTCTCGCTGATGCGGGCCACCAACGTGCACTGGCAGGCGCTGGATGTGAACAAGCAGGCCCGCGCCGTCATGAAGGGCCAGAAGCCGGTCATCCTCTGGTTCACAGGGCTGTCGGGTTCGGGCAAGTCCACCATCGCCAACCTGGTGGAAAAGATTCTGGCTACCGAAGGCAAGCACACCTACCTGCTGGACGGCGACAATGTCCGCCACGGCCTGAACAAGGATCTGGGCTTCACCGACGCCGACCGGGTGGAGAATATCCGCCGCGTCGCCGAGGCGGCCAAGCTGTTCGTGGATGCCGGGCTGATCGTACTGACGGCCTTCATTTCGCCTTTCCGCTCCGAACGGCGCATGGCGCGGGAGCTGGTGGGCGAGGGGGAATTCCTGGAAGTCTTTGTGGATACGCCCATCGAGGTCTGCATGGCGCGCGACCCCAAGGGCCTCTACGAGAAGGCCAAAGCCGGTGCGATCAAGAACTTCACCGGCATCGACAGCCCCTATGAGGCCCCGGAAAAGCCCGATCTGGTCATTCGGACGGTCGAGGACGACGCGGAAGCCCATGCCCAGGCCATCGTCCGCGCTCTGCGGCGGTCCGGCTATCTGGGATAGGGTCCGGTGGACAAAGGGGGGTGGGGGCGTTTTCGTCCCCGCCGGCCCTTTGACCGGCCTGGCGGTGCGCCCCAGCCTTGGGGGATAGCAGGACGGGGACAAGCCCCTCGGTGCGGCGCGGGGTGCACTGGTTTTGCGCCCCGGATGGCCTTATACGGGCAGCCCGGAAAATCCAGAAAACCCCCAGGACGCCCATGAAGACCGTCGCGAATTTCGACCGTATCGGCGAGGAAAACGCCTTTGCCGTGCTGGCGCGGGCCACCGCCCTGGCCGCCCAGGGCCGCGACATCATCAATCTGGGCATCGGCCAGCCGGACTTCCGCACCCCCGAACATATCGTCGAAGCCGCCATCAAGGCGCTGCAGGACGGCCATCACGGCTACACCCCGGCGGTGGGCATCCTGCCCCTGCGCGAGGCGGTGGCGAACGATTTGCACCGGCGCTATGGCGTCCAGGTCTCGCCCGACGAGGTGATGATCATGCCGGGCGGCAAGCCCACCATGTTCATGTCCATCCTGATGTTCGGCGAGCCGGGGGTGGAGATCATGTATCCCGATCCGGGCTTTCCCATCTATCGCTCGATGATCGAATATACCGGCGCGACTCCGGTGCCGGTCCCGATCCGCGAGGAGAACGGTTTTGCCTTCAGCGCCGACGAGACGCTGTCGCTGATCACCGACAAGACCCGCCTGATCATCATCAACTCGCCCGCCAATCCGACCGGCGGCGTCACCCCCAAGGCCGAAGTCGACAAGTTCGTCGCCGGACTGGAAAAGTGGCCCGAAGTGGCGGTGATGAGCGACGAGATCTATGACCAGCTGATCTATGACGGCCGGCAGCATGTCTGCCTGCTGAATTATCCGTCCATCCGCGACCGGCTGATCCTGCTCAACGGCTGGTCCAAGACCTATGCCATGACCGGCTGGCGCCTGGGTTATGCGATCTGGCCGGGCAAGCTGTACGAGAATGCCCGCAAGCTGGCGGTGAACCTGCATTCCTGCGTCAACGCATCCGCCCAGTATGCCGGCATCGCCGCCCTGACCGGGCCGCAGGATGCGGTGGCCCATATGCGCCGCGAATTCGACAAGCGCCGCAAGCTGGTGGTCGAGGGGCTGAACAAGCTGCCGGGCGTGTCCTGCATCACTCCGGCGGGCGCCTTCTATGCCTTCCCCAACGTCAAGCAGACCGGCTGGAAAGCCAAGCCGCTGGCCAACGCCCTGCTGGACGAAACCGGCGTGGCGCTGATCGGCGGGCCGGACTTCGGCATGCTGGGCGAAGGCTATCTGCGCCTGTCCTATGCCAATTCCGCCGAGAATATCCTCAAGGCGCTGGATCGCATGGGCACGTTCCTGGCGTCGCGCAAGGCGGCCTAAGCTGTTTAAAGCCGTCATCTTTGATTGTGACGGAGTTCTCGTTGACTCCGAAAAGCTGGCGCTGGAGGTCGAGCTTGAGGTGCTGGCCGAATTGGGCCTGACCTTCGAGCGCGCCGATTACGTCAACCGTTTCATGGGGCTTTCCACCGACGCCTTCCATCGCGCCCTGGACGCGGACGCACAGGCGCGGCTGGGGCGCGCCATCGCCCAGGAGGTGCGGGGCTCGGAACGGCTGCGCCAGGTGATGATCGCGCACCTGACCGAGGTGCCGGGGGCGACGGCGGCGGTGACCGCCTTGCGCCTGCCCAAGGCGATCGCCAGTTCCGGTTCGCGCCAGGGGCTGGAGCGCAAGCTGAAGCAGGTGGGGCTGTGGGACCATTTCGCGCCCCATGTCTATTCCGCCGACCATGTGGCCGAGGCCAAGCCCGCCCCCGACCTGTTTCTGCACGCCGCCGCCGCGCTGGGCATCGCCCCCGCCGACTGCCTGGTGATCGAGGACAGCGTGAACGGCGTCCTGGGCGCGCGCGCCGCGGGCATGACGGTCTGGGGCTTCCTGGGTGGCGGCCATGTCCATGACGGCACGGGCCCGCGCTTGGCCGAAGCGGGCACCCAGCGCGTCCTGGCGGACTGGGCCGAGGCTGCCGCAAGCTGGCCGCTTAACGGGTAAGCTTAATTCCGCGCCGTGATTGCGAGCCTGTGCCAAAATGGGAATATCGGCCCGTCTGGGAGGACGGGGCGGTTATGAACACGGCGACCATGCTGTTCATGCGGGGGATCGGGCAGGGGGCGTTGGCCACCGCCTCGGCTTTTGTGCTGTTGGTGATCTGCGCCACGGCGGTGTTCGTCACCCTGATCTGCGCCGCGCCGCTGTTCCGCAAGCGGCACTAGACGCCGTAATAGTCCCGGAACCAGTCCACGAATTTGGGGATGCCCACGCTGATCGGCGTGGTGGGCGCAAAACCCAGGTCGCGGCGGCTGGCCTCGATATCGGCGAAGGTGGCGGGCACATCGCCCGGCTGCATCGGCGCCATCTCCATCACAGCCGTCCTGCCCAGCGCCTTTTCGATTGCGGCGATGAAATCGGTCAGCTTTTCCGACC
>ERZ778028.1330-NODE-1330-length-28654-cov-6.208224_pt1 | contig 28654 bp, 30 predicted proteins | sample MGYA00375758_ERZ778028 | MGnify/ENA primary metagenome ERZ778028 (study PRJEB29350, sample SAMN05389828) | bioreactor metagenome | isolation source: Thiocyanate bioreactor | place: South Africa: University of Cape Town | collected 2014-03-17 ...
CCGCGACAACCCCCGCTCGCTCGCCTGGGTGGCGCAGACGCTGCGCGGGCGCATTGCCAAGATCGAAGCGGCTGCGGGCACGCCCGGCGAATCCGCTGCCACGGGCATCCCAGAGGCGTCCGAACTGTCGCTGGCAGCCCTGTGCGCGCTGGATACCGAGGGCCGCCATGCCGCGCTGGAGGACTATCTGGGCCGCTGTGTGCGGGGCGTGTTGGGCTTGTCGGATGTGCTGGCCACGCGCTACTTCACCCACTCCATCGATGCGTTGCGGCACAGCGTAGGAGCTTGACCATGAAGCTGCGCGTCATCCACGAAACGGTGTACCACTACACCCCCACGGTGCAAAACGCCCAGCACATGGCCCATTTGCGCCCGCGCACCGGCATGGTGCAGCGCGTGCTGACCCACAGCCTCCAGGTGGACCCCGCCCCAACCCAGTGCAACATGGTGCAGGACGTGTTTGGCAACACCCGCACGTTCTTCAGCCTGCCCTTCACCCACGAGCAGCTGCGGGTACGCGCCGAAAGCCTGCTGGAGACCCTGCCCGTGCCCGCCGCACCGCCCGGCGAGCCCTGGGAGGCCGTGCGCGAGCGGCTGAGCTATCGGCGCGGCCAGCCCTACCACGCGGCCACCGAGTTCAGCTTTGCCTCGCCCTATATCCCCCGGCACGCCGAATTTGTGGCCTATGCCACCGAGAGCTTTGCGCCCGGCCGACCGCTGATGCAGGCCGCCAGCCACCTGATGTCGCGCATCCATGCCGACTTTGCCTACACCGCCAATGCCACCGACGCGGGTACGCCCGCGCTCGAATCGCTGCGGCTGCGCCGGGGCGTGTGCCAGGACTTTGCCCACGTGATGATTGGCTGCCTGCGCAGCCTGGGCCTCGCGGCTCGGTATGTCAGCGGCTACCTGCTGACCGAGCCCCCACCCGGCCAGCCCCGGCTGGTGGGGGCCGATGCCTCGCACGCCTGGGTGTCGGTGTGGTCGCCTTCAGCGGATGACAGGGGCGGCGCGCTGGTCGAGAACGCCTGGTTTGACCTGGACCCCACCAACGGCCGCCCGGCAGGCGAAGACTACGTGACCCTGGCCATCGGCCGCGATTTTTCGGATGTGTCGCCGCTGCGCGGTGTGATACACGGCGGCGACCACCATGTGCTGCAGGTGGGGGTGACGGCGGAGCCGGTGCGCGAAGCCGCGGCCACTAGTGCTGCGGCCGCTGCACTGACTGCGTCAGACGCACCCCTCACACCGCCGCAGGCACCAGGAAGTCCCGGCTGATCCGCGCCCCCAGGTCGTTCACCCGCTCCAGGAACTGGGTGAGGTAGGCGTGCAGGCCATGGGTCAGGATTTCATCGATGCGCGCGAATTTGAGGTGCGCCAGCAGCCGCCCCGCGTGCCGCTGGGTCTCGGCCGACTGGCCGCTGGCCAGCATGTCGAGGTTGCCCAACACCTCCTTCATGCAGGCGTGCAGCGAGCGGGGCATGTCAGCCCGCAGGATCAGCAGCTCAGCCACACGCTCGGGGGTGATCACGTCGCGGTACACCTTGCGGTAGGTCTCGAAGCCCGACACGCTGAGCAAGATGGCGCTCCAGTGATAGAAGTCGTAGTCTTGATCCTGCGCCGCGGCTGCGCCCCTGAAGTCGCTTTGCACCGCGTGGAACTTCACGTCCAGCAGCCGCGCCGTGTTGTCGGCCCGCTCCAGAAACGTGCCCAGCCGCATGAAGTGCAGCGCCTCGTCCTGCAGCATGGTGCCCACCGTCACCCCGCGCGACAGGTGCGAGCGGAACTTCACCCACTCAAAGAACCGCGCCGGGTCTTGCTCCAGCGCACCGCTCGCAATCAGGCGGTTCACTTCGAGCCAGGTCTGGTTCTGGATTTCCCAGGCCTCGGTGTTGAGCGCCCCGCGCACCGCCCGCGCGTTCTCGCGCGCGGCCTGCAGGCAGGCCACGATGGACGAGGGGTTGCTCGGGTCCTTGACCATGAAGTCGAGCACCTTGGCGGGCGTCGCCTCGCCATGCTGGGCGGTGTAGGCGGGCAGCAGCTCGCTGATGGACAGCAAGCCCTGCCAGCCGAGGGTGGCGACCTCGGTCGATTGGGGCAGCAACGCGCTCTGGTAGTTGACGTCCAGCATCCGGGCGGTGTTCTCTGCCCTTTCGGTGTAACGGGCCATCCAGAACAAATGATCAGCGGTGCGGCTTAGCATGTGATCTCCTTCTTGGACGAGGGCAGAGAACCCCGAGCGTGTTGCACACGCTTGCGGTATTTTTTCGAAAGCCCCGCTGCGCAGGGCTTTTCTGCCCGCTCGGTGTAACGGGCCATCCAGAACAAAGGATCGGCAGTACGGCTCAGCATGGTCATTCCCTCCCTTGGCGTTGTGTTTGCTTGGGCAAGGACGAGGCCTGCGCTGCCGCAGGCTGATCGCCCAGCACCCAGGTGTCCTTGGTGCCTCCGCCCTGCGATGAATTGACCACCAGCGATCCCTCCTTGAGGGCCACGCGCGTCAAGCCGCCCGCCACCATCTGCACCTTCTGGCCGCTGAGCACAAAGGGCCGCAGGTCGATGTGGCGGGGTGCAATGCCGCTGTCCACATAGGTGGGGCAGCTGGAGAGGCTGAGCGTGGGCTGGGCGATATAGCCGTCGGGCTTGGCGATGACTGCGGCACGAAAGGCCTCGATCTCGGCCCGGGTCGCTGCGGGGCCAATCAGCATGCCGTAGCCGCCCGCGCCGTGCACCTCCTTCACCACCAGTTCGTGCAGGTGGTCCAGCACGTACCGCAGGTCGTCCGGCTTGCGACACATCCAGGTGGGGACGTTCTGCAGGATGGGCTCCTCACCCAGGTAGAAGCGGATCATGTCCGGCACGTAGGGGTAGATGGACTTGTCGTCGGCCACGCCCGTGCCCACGGCGTTGCAGATGGCGACATTGCCCGCCCGGTAGGCGGCCATGAGCCCCGCGCAGCCCAGGGTGGAGGTAGGGCGGAAAACGTCGGGGTCGAGGAAATCGTCATCCACCCGGCGGTAGATCACGTCCACCCTCTGCAGCCCGCGTGTGGTGCGCATGTACACAAACTGGTCCTTGACCACGAGGTCCTGCCCCTCGACCAGCTCCACGCCCATCTGCTGCGCGAGGAACGCGTGCTCGAAGTAAGCGCTGTTGTACATGCCGGGCGTCAGCACCACCACGGTCGGGTCGGCTGCACCGGCCGGGGCGCTGGCGCGCAGGGTGTCCAGCAACAGGTCCGGGTAGTGCGCCACCGGTGACACCTGGTGCTGTGCGAACAGTTCGGGGAACAGCCGCATCATCATCTTGCGGTCTTCGAGCATGTAGCTCACGCCGCTGGGCACGCGCAGGTTGTCTTCCAGCACGTAGTACACGCCCTCGCCCGACGCATCCGGCGCACGCACGATGTCGATTCCGCTGATGTGGGAGTAGACGTCGAGCGGCACATGAACGCCGACCATCTCGGGCCGGAACTGGGCGTTGCGCAGGATTTGCTCGGCCGGCACGATGCCGGCGCGCAGGATGTCCTGGCCGTGGTACACGTCGTGAATGAAGCGGTTGAGCGCCGTGACCCGCTGCACCAGGCCGCGCTGCATGTGCGCCCATTCCTGCTGCGGGATGATGCGCGGGATCAGGTCAAAGGGGATAAGCCGCTCGGTGCCCGCGCCGTCCTCGTCCTTGGCGCCATACACGGCAAAGGTAATACCCACGCGCCGGAAGATGACCTCGGCCTCGGCGCGGCGCGCCTGCATGGACTCGGCGCTCTGGCGCGCCAGCCATTGCGCAAACCGCGCATAGTGGGGCCGAACATCGCTGCCCGCCCAGCCTGCCGCACCGTCCAGGCCGGCCAGGGGCAGCCGGGTAACCATCTCGTCGAACTTCTGCATGAGAGCCAATCTCCTGCAAGCCCTCAAGCAAGTTCCAGGCCGTTTTCAAGCCCAGCGGACGGCATGGCCGCCAAATTTCAGCCAAACCACCTGCTAGCGCCGGTCTTTATTGGCTGTTTTGCTATTCTTTTTGATGCCTTGATTGGCAGCAGGTGGGGCTAGCGGAACGGGGGCCGAAGCGGCCACAGGGGCCGGCCGCAAGGCGGCTTCGCGCACCATGTCGTGCACAAAGCGCAGCTTGGCCAGCACCGCGCTCGCCAGCGCGAACGGGTAGGCGTCAGGCTGCCCCAGGCTACGTGTGAGGCTGTTGAGCAGCAGCGTCAGCGGCACCAGGTGCTGCACCATGGACTGAAAGTCGGGCGCCGGGCTGGCAAAGGGGTCGATGGCGCTGCTGCGCTGCGGGCCGTAAATTCCGGGCACGGTGACCTCGGTGGCATAGCTGGCCGAGGTTTCCAGCAGGTCGATCATGTGCAGGTAGTGCGCCCAGGTTTCGGCCCAGTCTTCCCAGGGGTGGGCGGCGGCGTAGGCGCTCACATGGTGGTCGGCCCAGTCGTTGCCCTCATTGCCCTTGGCATAGTGGGCCTCCAGGGCCGCTGCATAGTCCTGGCGCTCGTCACCAAACATCTGGCGAAAGTCGTCCAGCCGCCCGCCATCGCGCACCAGCTGGTCCCAGTAGAAGTGGCCGGACTCGTGGCGCAGGTGGCCAATCAGCGTGCGGTAGGGTTCACCCAGCGCGATGCGGCGGCGCGCGCGCTCATCGTCATCAGCCTCCGCCACGTTGAGAGTGATGGTGCCGTTGTTGTGGCCCGTCAGCACGGGCGGGCCGCCCGGCACCTCCGCCAAAAATTCAAACACCGGGCTCGTGCCGCCGGGCGCGGGCTCCAGCCCCAGGCGGGCCAGGCTGTAGAACAGCCGCCGCTTGGCGGCTTCGATCTGCATCCAGCGACCCATGTTCGCAGGCTCGGAAAGGTCGGGCATCACGCGGGTCTGGCGGCACGACACGCACAGCTCGGCAGCGTCCTCGGCAGGCACCGCAAAGTTGCAGGCTTGGTGATCCGTATGGTTGCGGCACATGCGGTACAGGCGCCCTCCGCCGCCCTTGTCGCCTTGCCCTTCTGTGCGACGCCACAGGTCGGCACCCTCCTGCGGCGCAGGGGTGAGTGCGGCCATGGTCAACGCATCGGGCAGAAACGCCAAAGCACTGCCGCAATGCAGGCATTGCACGCTGTCAAAAAACACCAGATGACCGCAATGGTCGCAATTGAATACCCGCATGGTGTGGAGCTTATACCCCGTGGGTCGGGGCAATGAGAGTGAACGAAGCGCAGGCTCTCCCGACACAGCACCGGAGGAGCCCACAAAAAAACAGGCCCCGAGATATGCCCGGAGCCTGCTTCAGGGGGTAACGCCATCGGGCGTGAGCGCTAGGCCCATGCGCGTGGCGCAAGCCCCGTCCGGTCAGGGACGCACAACGATGCTGTTGCGCACTTCGCGCACGTGCTTGGTGTTGCGGGCAATGTTTTCAGCCTGGTTCTTTTCGGTCTGCGACTTGGCAAAGCCCGACAGTTGCACCGTGCCGTTCAGCGTTTCCACGCTGATGGAGGTGGCGGACACGTTTTTGTCTTCGGCCATCTTGGCCTTCACGGCAGCGGTGATGCCGGCGTCATCCACATAAGAACCCACAGTCTGCTGTTCGCGAGCCACCGAGCAGCCCGTGGCCGTAACGATGGTGATGCCAGCGACTGCGGCGAAAGCGAGGGCACGTGCGTATTTCATGGTGTTTTCCTTGTTCAAGAATGGTTGGGAACGCGGGTGCTGGGACATATTCAATCCACCGGTCTGTTGCACCCTCCGCGACCGGCGGACTGTGGGAAAGGGGCCAAAAAATCAGCGCTGGCGGGGCACCGGCGGATGAACGCCGGCATCACCCACCTTCAACGCTCAGTATGCATCGCGGCGGCGCGACATCCACATCGCCACGGTGGCCAGCAGGGCACCCGATGCGGCGGCGATCACCAGCGACTTGCCGGGCTGCTCAGCCACGTACTTGCCGGTGGCTTCTGCAGCCTGCTGCATCTGGCGGCGTGCACGCGCGCTGGTCTCGGCGCAGTAGTCAATGCTGCGGGCTGCCAGGTCCTGGGCGCGGGCGGCCAGGTCGTCAATGGCGGGGTCGGCCTGGCGGCGCAGGGTACGCACACGCTCTTCGGCCTTTTCGAGCGACTGGTCTGCGGCAGCACGGGTGGTCTGCACAGCCTCTTGGGCGCTTTGCAGCACGTCATCGGTGAGGTTGCGAACGCCAGTCGTCACTTTGTCGGTTGCGGTCTGAAGGCTCATCAGAAAACTCCTTGGGATATGCAAAAGGGGAATGCGCGAGGGGCGGGTCGAAGGCCGGGCCGTCAGGCCAGGCTTACCCCTTTTTGAGCAGACCCAGCACGAAGGTAACCACGGCCATGATCACGAACACAAAGAACAGAATCTTTGCGATGCCCACGGCGCCGGCAGCAATACCGCCAAAACCGAAGAGGGCTGCAATCAGCGCGATCACCAGAAAAACAACTGCGTAGTGCAACATTTCCATCTCCTTAAGGGTGGCCGGCTTGCCGGCAGATCGGGTGGCACCAAAACCTCAGCGCCTGGGGTCAACTGTAGGTGTCGCCCGCCGCCCTGAATGCCGGTGTGCGGCGCGCTCCCGTGTCGGCGGCGCAGTGGGGGTGGTGTAGGACGGCACGCACGGGCAGATACCGACGGCTACGCCGCGCAGGGCGATACTGCGGCCCAGGTGCAGCGCCCTGTGCCCGTGATGGCCGTACCCGGTTTGCCGTGCATCGCGGCGAGAGGGAAAGAAGAGGGATGGGAAAAGCCGCAAGCCTGGCTTTCAGGCGTCGTGCGCAGCGGCGTCGCGGCGTGTATCTGAGGCATTGCGCGGCAGCGGCAAAACAGCCGATAGCAGCGTGCCGTTGCCCGGCCGCGAGGTGAGCGTGAGGCGCCCACCCGCCGCCTCGACCCGGTGGCGCATGCCAGCCAGGCCATGCGAGGTGGGACGCACGCTGCCAGGGTCAAACCCCACACCGTCGTCGCGCACCTGCACTGCCACATGCGTGGGGTAGCCGTGCACCGACACCAGCACCTTGCTGGCCTTGGCGTATTTGCCGATGTTGGTCAGCGCCTCCTGCACCATGCGGTACACCGTGAGCTGCGCGGCATCGGGCAATTGCACCGGCTCCAGACTGGTCTCGACTTCGATGCCCGCGCGCTCGGCGTATTCGCGCGTCAGGATCTCTAGCGCGGCCGTGAGCCCCAGGTTCGACAGGGACGAAGGCCGCAGGTCTTCGATGATGCGGCGCTTGAGCGCAATGCCGCTGTTGAGCGTCTCCGTCAGGTGCTTGAGCCGCTCCGACACATCGGGTGCGGTGGCGTCGATCTTGGACTTGAGGCGCGCCACATCGAGCTTGGCGGCCGTCAGCAGCGCACCCAGCTCGTCATGCAGCTCTCGCGCCAGATGGCCGCGCTCTTCTTCGCGCACCTGCTGCAGGTGGTTGGCCAGTTCAGACAACGTGGCGGTGCGGTCCCGCACAAGGCCCTCCAGACGGTCGCGCTCGCGCTCCAGCAACTCTTGCTCGCGCAGGTTCACCGTTTGCACGGCCTGCGTCTGGCGCAGGTACATGTAAAAGGCCAGCAGGCCGATGGCGGTGACCGTGGCGATGCCGATGCGCGACAGCATCAGCGACTGCTCGATCTGCTCGCGGCCTTGCTGCAGGCGCTTGTCACTGCGGGCGATGAGCTCTTGCGCATGTTGGCGGATCGCCTCCATGTGTTCCTTGCCCACATCAGTGTTCAGGATGAACTTCCACGCGTCTTCGTTGCCCTGGCGGCGCAGGCGCAGGCTCAGTTCCATCTCGGCCAGCTTGCGCGATATCTGCCGCGACAACAGCGCAAACTCCTGCATGTCTTCCGGCGAGGCCATGAACTGCATGCGCAGGCTGTCGAGATTGGTCTGCACGGTGGCCACGGCCTTGTCGTAGGGCTCCAGGTAGGTTTCATTGCCCGTGAGCAGATAGCCGCGCTGACCGGTTTCCGCGTCCAGCATGCTCTGCAGCAGCTTGTTCACATCAGACCGTGTGGTGAGCCCCTGGGCCAGTTGTTCCACCGCATCTTGCGAACGCATGTGCCCCGTTTCATTGATGCCCACCAGCACCATGGCCGCCAGCAGCGCCATGGGCAGGCTCAAGGCCATCTGTCGGACTTTTGGTAACCAACGACGGGTGTTTTCTTGGAGATTCATACGCTTATTCTGGATAATGACCGACTACCGTTTTGACGCCCCTGCCGTGCCATGACACGATGGGGCATCTGGACTTCAACACACACCGGCAGTCTGTGGCTGCCGCCTCGAAAGAAGCATCAATGATCAAGATCGGCATTGTGGATGACCATGCGATTGTTCGTTCCGGGCTCAAGCAGTTCCTGTCCGAGCATGTGGACCTTCGGGTCGAGGGCGAAGCCGCCAACGGCCGCGAGGCCATCGACCTGGTGCGCAACAAGGAAATCGATGTACTGCTGATGGACCTGTCGATGCCCGGGCAAAGCGGGCTGGATGCCCTGGCCATGCTGCGCGCCAAGGCGCCTGACATGGGCATCTTGATCCTGAGCGGGTACCCCGAAGAACACTATGCGATCAACCTGATCCGCCAGGGCGCGAGCGGCTACCTGAACAAGGAGTGCGAGCCGTCGGAAATTGTGGAAGCCATCCGCACCATCGCACTGGGCCGCCGTTACCTGACGCCTGCCGTTGCCGAGCTGCTTGCGCAGCAACTCAACCGCAAGGACGACGCGCCGCCGCACGAGCAGCTGTCGGAGCGCGAGTTCCAAGTGTTCCTCAAGCTGGCCAAGGGAGAGACGGCGGGGGACATTGCCAAGTCGCTGTCGCTGAGCGTGAAGACGGTGAGCACCTACCGCACACGCCTGATGGAAAAGATGAGCCTGTCGTCCAACAGCGACCTGACCTACTACGCGCTCAAGAATCGCCTGATCGACTGACATCGCCTCGCCTGCCTGCGCCCTGCTGCCTCGCAGGGCCCGGGCAAGGTCACCTGCCGCACTCCAAAAAAGGGAAGAAAAGCAAACACCGCGACCACCGCATGCACGTACGCACGCGGCAGCGGGTTGTGTCACTGGGCCGCGCCTGATGAGGCGGCTGGCGCTCCGCCGCTGCTGGTGGCGCCCATGGTGTGCGACAGGCTGCTGTGTTGCACGCAATAGTCCACCAGGGCATCGATCTCGTTGGACTTGTCGAACACCGCATCCACGCCCAGTTGCGCACAGCGCATGCGCACATCGGGCGTGGCGTAGTTGCTGAGCACGACCATCTTTTGCCCCGGCCGACGCGTACGGCAAGCCGCCAACACACCCAGCCCGCTGCCTTGCCGCAAGAACAGATCGACGATGGCCAAGTCCCATTCCTCGGGGTGGGTGGACAACCAGTTCGTGCCCTCGTCTTCCGTTTCTGCCACGCCCACTGCTTCCACAGACGCCAACTCCTCCAGAGTCCCGATCAGGTTCTCTCGGATGGTGGCGTTGTCTTCAACAATGTAGGTGCGCAGTTTCACGGGCGGGTCCATCTGTACGGACAGCGCAGATCACCCTGTCCTAGCCTTGAATTTAAGGCTTCTGTCCGCCGGATTCTGCCAGCCACAGCACGCTGGCCATGTAGGAAGAGTCCTACCGCGCAACACATACCGGACAGTCGGCATGGCGCTGCACCCGCATGGTGTTCCACTCCATGGCCCGGCCATCCAGCATGAGCAGCCGACCCGCCAGCGACTGCCCCACCCCCGCGATAAGCTTGAGCGCTTCGGCCGCCTGCATCGCGCCCACCACACCCACCAGCGGTGCAAACACCCCCATCGTGGAGCAGCGGACTTCTTCGAACTCCGCGTCGGGCGGGAAGATGCAGGCATAACAAGGCGACTGCGCATCGCGCGGGTCCACCACCGTGATCTGCCCGTCAAACTGGATCACAGCCCCTGCCACCAAAGGCTTGTGATGGCGCACACACGCCGCATTGACCGCCTGGCGGGTCGCGTAGTTGTCGCTGCAGTCGAGCACCACGGTGGCATCGCGCACCAGGCTGTCCAAAGCCGCAGCATCCACCCGGGCCTGCAGCGCAGTGACCTGCACCTCCGGGTTGATGTCGGCCATGGCCTGCGCCGCCGACTGGACTTTGGGAGTGCCCACACGGGCTGTGGTGTGCGCGATCTGGCGCTGCAGGTTGGTTAGGTCCACCACATCGTCATCAACGAGGGTAATGCGCCCCACACCAGCGGATGCCAAATACAGCGCAGCGGGCGACCCCAATCCGCCAGCGCCGATGATGAGCGCATGGGCCGCCAGCACCCGCTCCTGCCCTTCGATGCCGACCTCGTCGAGCAGGATGTGGCGGGAATAGCGCAGGAGCTGGTCGTCGGTCATGGGAAGGCTGGCCTGCAGCGGCCAAAAAATCAACGGTAAAACAGGCGGACATGAAAAAGGCTGGATTCCTCGCGAAATCCAGCCCGGGGTCTGAGCGCGAAGGGCTCAATTCTCTTTCTTTTCTTCCTTGCGCTCAGTCAGCGTCTTGCTGACCAGCACAGGACGGCCCTTGAGTTGGTTGAGGGCCTGCACCAGCTGGAAGTCCTTGTCGGAGCCAAACTCGGGCACCTTGCGGTCGGCCGCAGGCTTCTTGGCCTCTTCTTCCATGCGCTTGCGAGCTTCCTCGCGGGCTTTCTCGCGGGCCTCATCCTTCTTCTCTTCACCCTGGCCGCTGTTCAGATGCTTGTCCAGGTCCGCCTCGCGCATGCGCAGGGCGGCGAAGATGTTGCCCTCTTCCGACTCATCAATCATCACGTCGGGCACGATGCCCTTGGCCTGGATTGACTTGCCGCTGGGGGTGTAGTAGCGGGCAGTGGTCAGCTTGATGCCCGTGTCAGGGCCCAACGGCCGCACGGTCTGCACCGAGCCCTTGCCAAAGGTCTGGCTGCCCATGATGGTGGCGCGCTTGTGGTCCTGCAACGCGCCCGCCACGATCTCACTGGCGGAGGCCGAGCCCTCGTTGACCAGCACCACCAGCGGCACCGACTTGAGGGACGCTGGCAGGCGCTTGAGCGGATCACCGCCGCCCCGGCGCTGGTAATAGTCGGGCGCGGCTTTGTAGGTGGCCTTGCTGTCGGCCAGCTGGCCGTTGGTGGTCACCACCGTCACGTTCTCGGGCAAGAAGGCCGCAGAGATGGCCACGGCCGCATCCAGCAGGCCGCCCGGGTCGTTGCGCAGGTCCAGCACCAGGCCTTTGAGGTTGGGCTCCTGCTTGTAGACCTCTTCCACCTTGCGCACAAAGTCATCGACCGTGCGTTCCTGGAATTGAGACAGACGGATCCAGGCGTAGCCCGGCTCGATCACCTTGCCCTTGACGGACTGGGTCTTGATCTCTTCGCGGGTGATGGTGACAGGGAACGTGCGGTTCTCGTCCTTGCGAAAGATGGTGAGCGTGACCTTGGTGCTGGGCTCGCCACGCATGCGCTTGACGGCGTCATTCAGCGCCAGGCCTTTGACAGCGGTTTCGTCGATCTTGGTGATCAGATCGTTGGTCTTGAGGCCGGCGCGGAAGGCGGGAGAGCCCTCGATGGGAGACACGATCTTGATCAGGCCGTCTTCCTGCGTGATCTCGATGCCCACGCCCACAAAGCGGCCGGAGGTGCCCTCGCGGAATTCCTTGAAGGACTTCTTGTCGAAATACTGGGAGTGCGGGTCCAGGCTGGACACCATGCCGGAGATGGCGTCGGTGATGAGCTTCTTGTCATCCACCGGCTCGACGTAATCGGTCTTGACCAGACCAAACACGGCGGAGAGTTGCTGGATTTCCTCAAGTGGCAACGGTGTCATGGCGCCGCGCGCCACCGTTTGCAGTGACACCGTGGTGAGCGCACCCGCTACCACACCTACCGATACCCATCCTGCAATCTTGAGTTTGTGGCCCATACAACACCTTTTACCGCTTCGAAACCAATATACACCTTGGAAGGGCCAAACCCGCCGCAGTTCCGCATGCACGCTCACTTTGGCGGGAATCAGCGAGGTTTTCCCCGCCCTTTACCTGCGATTTACGCTTTGCCCTGCGATGCGACGGCAGCTGCAGCCTTGGCCGCCGCTTCGGCATCGCCCAAATAGTAGTGACGGATGGGCTTGAGGTCGGCGTCGAGCTCGTATACCAGTGGAATCCCGTTGGGAATGTTCAGGCCCACGATGTCGGTCTCGGAGATGTTGTCCAGGTACTTCACCAGCGCGCGGATGGAGTTGCCGTGCGCAGCCACCACCACCCGCTTGCCCGAACGGATGGCGGGCGCCATGGCCTCGTTCCAGAACGGCAGCACGCGGGCCACGGTGTCTTTGAGGCACTCGGTCAAGGGCACGTTCTCGGCAGCCACCCCGGCGTAGCGGCGGTCGCCGCGCTCGCTGCGGGGGTCGGTGGCTTCAAGTGCGGGCGGCGGCGTGTCATAGCTGCGGCGCCAGACCAAGACCTGCTCGTCGCCGTATTGCTTGGCCATGTCGGCCTTGTTCAGGCCCTGCAGGGCGCCATAGTGGCGCTCGTTCAGGCGCCAGTCCTTGACCACGGGCAGCCAGGTGCAGTCCATTTCGTCGAGCGTGTACCAGAGGGTGTGGATGGCGCGCTTGAGCACGCTGGTGAACGCCAGATCGAACTCGTAGCCCTCGGCCTTGAGCAGCTTGCCGGCCGACATGGCCTGTGAAACGCCAGTGGGCGTGAGATCCACATCGGTCCAGCCGGTGAAGCGGTTTTCAAGGTTCCAGGTGGATTCGCCGTGGCGGATCAAAACGAGCTTGTACATGGTTTCCCCAGGAAATACGGGCTAAAGAAAAAGCAGACCAAACCCGGCATTCTAGAATTACGCGGTTCGCCAACCCAAGGAAGCTTCGTGAAATTCATTATTGATAACTGGTATCTGTTCCTCGTTGCACTGGCTTCGGGCAGCATGTTGCTGTGGCCGGTCCTGCAGAACGCCAGTGGCGGCTCGCTGACACCCGCACGCGCCGTGCAGCTCATCAACCGCGAAAAAGCGGTGGTCATCGACGTGTGCGAAGCCGAGGAATTCGCGGCTGGCCACGTGACCGGCGCCAAGAACGTGCCCGTGTCCCAGCTCGAAGAGCGCCTGCCCACCGTGGTCAAGAACAAGGCCCTGCCCGTGGTGCTGGTCTGTGCCAGCGGCGCCCGCGCCAATCGCGCTGTCGGCATTGCCAAAAAGCTGGGCTACGACAACGCCCAGGCACTCGCCGGTGGCATGAAGGCCTGGCGCGAAGCGAGCCTGCCTGTGGAAAAAGCCTGATGCGCCCCCAGTTATTCGGTCAGCGCTAGTCTTGCGACTGGTTTTTCAGTCCCACAGGAAGAAAGAGGAAGGTTCGCCATGCAACCCGTGAAGATGTACACCACCGCCGTCTGCCCCTACTGCATCCGGGCCAAGCAGATCCTCAAGTCCAAGGGCGTGGAGCAGATCGAGGAGATCCGCATCGACACCGACCCCGCCGCGCGCAGCCACATGATGGAAATCACCGGCCGCCGCACGGTGCCGCAGATCTACATCGGCGACACCCACGTGGGCGGCCACGACGACCTGGTGGCACTGGACAGCCGTGGCGAGCTGATGCCCCTGCTCGGCGCCTGACCGCCTCTGCGGTCGCTGCATAATGCAGCCCCATGTGCCCGCTGCGGGAGCTGCTCCCCGGCGGGTTTTGTTTTGCTAGCAATTTCGTAAGAGCAAAGAGACCTCACCATGGCCGACCAAGAAAACCCCGTGTTCCAGATCCAGCGCGTCTACCTCAAGGACATGTCGCTGGAGCAGCCCAACTCCCCCGCCATCCTGCTCGAACAAGAGCAACCCAGCGTGGACATCCAGCTCGGCGTGGAAGCCACCCCTGTGGCCGAAGGCATTTTTGAAGTGGCCGTGACGGCCACCGTGCAGACCAAGATCAAGGACAAGACCGTGTTCCTGGTCGAAGCCAAGCAAGCCGGCATCTTCGAAATCCGCAACGTGCCCGAAGACCAGATGGGCCCCATCATGGGCATCGCCTGCCCTCAGATCGTGTACCCCTACCTGCGGGGCAACGTGGCCGACCTGATCAACCGCGCTGGCTTCCCACCCGTGCACCTGGCTGAAATCAACTTCCAGGCCATGTACGAGCAACAGCAAGCCCAGGCTGCTGGCCAAGCTTCGCCCATCATCACGCAGTAAGCATTCACAGGCATTTATGCCTGTAGTGCTGGATGAATAAGCGCATACAGCTATGAAAATCATAGTATTAGGCGCTGGAGCCTGGGGGACTGCGGTGGCCATGAGTGCCGCCCTGCACCCTTCAGGCCATGCCGTCACCTTGTGGGCGCGTGATGCCGCCCAGGCGGCCCAGATGCAGACGCAGCGGCACAACGCGCGTTACCTGCCCGGCATCACCCTCCCCCCCTCCCTCACGCTGGCCCATGGCGACTTTGCTGCGCTATGGACCGACGCCGATCTCGTCATCGTGGCCACACCCATGGCCGCCTTGCGCGGCATGCTGCAGGCCCTGCACGGCTGCGCCGCGCCCGTGGCCTGGCTGTGCAAGGGTTTTGAAGCCGTGCCTGCGGGGGCCGACCCGGCATCTTTTGGGCTGCTAGCGCACGAAATACAAGCGCAGATAGCTCCTGATTTAATAGCAGGCGTATTCAGCGGCCCCAGCTTTGCGCAGGAGGTGGCACTGGGCCAGCCCACCGCCCTGGTGGCAGCCAGCCCCCATGCGCAGGTGCGCGATGCGCTGGTCAACGCCTTCCACAGCCCCAGCGTGCGCGTGTATGCCAACGAAGACATCGTGGGCGTGGAGGTGGGTGGCGCGGTGAAAAACGTGCTGGCCATTGCCACCGGCCTGTGCGACGGGCTGGCGCTAGGGCTGAACGCCCGCGCCGCACTCATCACGCGCGGCCTGGCCGAGATGACGCGGCTGGGCTTGGCGCTGGGCGCGCGGCCCGACACCTTCATGGGCCTGTCGGGCCTGGGCGACCTGGTGCTGACCGCCACGGGCGACCTGTCGCGCAACCGGCGCGTGGGGATGCTGCTGGCCGAGGGCAAAACCTTGCCGCAGGCCGTCGAGTCGCTGGGCCATGTGGCCGAGGGCGTTTACAGCGCCCGCACGGTGGCGCAGCGGGCAGCAGCGCTGGAGGTGGACATGCCCATCACCCGCGCGGTGGTGGCGCTGTTGGATGGCCAGCTCACGCCGGCCGATGCGGTTGTCACGCTGATGGGACGCGGGCCGGCCTCCGAGCTGATGTGATCCCATACTGAGCCACCAAGACAAAAGGCCCCTGCGGAATTCCTCAGGGGCCTTTTTTGCGGCGCTGTTTGCAATGCGCACCGGGGTCTGGATTCAGAACACCCCAAACAACATCAGCAGCAGCACAACCGACAGCGGGACGCCAAGTAGCCAGGCAATGAGAGGCATGGGGATCTCCTTGAAAGGGTGAGAAGTTCAGGTGGTTTCACTGTATTTCTCACCCCGGCCGGCCCTTGTCCGGCTTTGCACCCCATGCCCGTAGGCCCTCACCTACCTGGACCTGTGGCAGATCCACCCCACAGCGTAGGAGGCCAGCGCTGCGGCCGGGCTTACAGCCCCAGCTCCAGCGCCAGCAGCTCGTCCACCGTCTGGCGGCGGCGGATCAGGCGGGCCTGGCCGCCATCCACGAGCACCTCGGCAATCAAAGGCCGCGTGTTGTAGTTGGAGGACATGCTGGCGCCGTACGCCCCGGTGTCGTGGATCACCAGCAGATCACCCACCTGCGCGGCGGGCAGGTCGCGCGGCAGCACCACGCCGCCGTCGCCCTGGGTGAACACGTCGCCCGACTCGCACAGCGGGCCCGCCACCACCGTGGGGTGTTCGGCCGCAGTGGAGCCATCACGCCGCAGCACGCTCATGGCGTGGTAGCTGCCGTACATGGACGGGCGCATGAGTTCGTTGAAGCCGGTATCAACCAGCACAAAGTGGTTGTTGCCCGCGTTCTTGGTGGCGCGCACCTGGCCCAGCAGCACGCCCGATTCGGCAACCAGGAAGCGGCCGGGCTCGATCTCCAGGCCGAGCTTGTGGCCCACGATGGCCTCGGCCTGCTGGCGCGCGGCGTCCCACAGGCCGTGGTAATGCTGCGTGTCGACCACGGGGTCGCCGCTGCGGTAGGGGATGGACAGGCCACCACCGGCGGAGATGGCGTGCAGGTCATGCCCTGCCGCATGCGCCGTGCGCACCAGGTTGACCATGGCGCCACACACTTCCTGCAGGTGGCTGTAATCCACACCCGAGCCGATGTGCATGTGCAGGCCCACCAGCTTCAGGCCGTGCTGCTGGATCGCATCCAGCGCCGCAGGCAGGTCGGTGTGCCAGATGCCGTGTTTGCTGTGCTCGCCACCCGTGTTCGTCTTGTTGCTGTGGCCGTGGCCAAAGCCGGGGTTGATGCGCAGCCACACCGCATGGCCGGGCGAACGCGCGCCCAGCTGGTGCAGCATGTCGATGGAGCCTGCGTTCACGGGCACGCCGTGCTCCACCACGCAGTCCAACGTGGCGGCGTCGAACAGGTCGGCGGTGAAGACGATCTCCGACGGCTCGCCACCCGCCACATAACCCGCAGCCAGCGCACGCAGGATCTCGCCGCGCGAAACGGCATCCACCTTCACGCCCTGCTCGCGCATGAGCTTCAGGATGTGGATGTTGGAGCAGGCCTTTTGGGCAAAACGGATGGTCTCGAAATTGGACACCTGCGCAATGCGCTGGCGGATGGTCGCCGCGTCATACACCCACAGCGGGGTACCAAACTGGTCGGCCAGGGCCCAGAGCTGGGCGGGGGAGAAAGGGTTGGACATGGGGAGGCTCCAAGGGTACTAAGAGCGGCTAACAAAACTCAGCGAAGCGGTTCTGGCTAGGCGCTGTGTCGCAGGCAGTACGAGCAGTACGACAAGACACAGCAACGACGCCAGAAGAGTTTTGTTAGCCGCTCTCAGCGTGAAAGATGCGCGGATGATGCCGCCATCCATGCATTCAGTCGAATGCTTTGATTTACGCCATCCATTCAATATGGATATGCTCTGTGCATGACTGGCATGACCGAGCCCCCCCTGAATTACCGTACCACCCACCGCATCACCCACCGCCACATCGAGGTCTTCCGCGCCGTGATGACCGCAGGCAGCGCCACCGGCGCGGCCGACCTGCTGCACAGCTCGCAGCCCACCGTGAGCCGCGAGCTGGCACGGCTCGAATCGCTGCTGGGCTATGCGCTGTTTGAACGCGTGCAGGGCCGACTGCGCCCCAACGCGCGGGCGCTGGCGCTGTGGGATGAGGTACAGCGGTCGTGGCAGGGGCTGGAGCGTGTGGTGGACCGGGCCGTGGCGCTGGGCCGGTCGGGGGCCGTGCAGTTGTCGGTGCTGTGCCTGCCCGCGCTGGCCCATGCGCTGCTGCCGGGCGCGGCGGCGCGGCTGATGCAGTCGCACCCCGAGGCACACTCCACAACGCGCGTATCGGTCACACCGCAGGAATCGCCCCTGCTCGAAGAATGGATGAGCGCCCAGCGGTTTGACCTGGGCCTGTGCGAACAGACCACCGCCCCACCCGGCACGCGGGCGGAGGTGCTGCTGACGCTGGACGAGGTGGCCGTGCTGCCCGCAGGCCACGCACTCGCGCACAAACCGGCATTGGACCTGACCGACTTTGCGAGCGAGTTTTTTGTGAGCCTCTCGGCCGAAGACCCCTACCGCCGCCTGATCGACGCCCGGTTTGCCGAGGCGGGCGTAGAGCGCACGCTGCGCGTGGAAACCCATAGTGCCGCCGCGGTGTGCGCCATGGTCGAGCAAGGCCTGGGCATCGCCATCGTCAACCCGGTCACCGCACTGGCCGCCGCCAGCGAGCAGCTGGTGCTGCGGCGGCTGGCGTTTTCCATCCCGTTCAGCGTGACGGCGCTGCTGCCGCTGTACCGCCCGCCGCTGCCCGAGGTCGTGCCCATGCTGGAGGCCCTGCGCGCGCAGGCGCATGCCATTGCGGAGAGGCTACCGCCCGCCATGGACTGAGGCCACAGGATCTATAGACTACGATTTTGATAGCAGCCCAGGCATATTGCACTAGCGCTACCGGCAAAAAAGAGCCACAAGCGAGGCTCTTGGAGCGTTTCGGACGTGTCCTCAGCCTCCCGGCGCTGCCAGGCTGCGCACCTTGACGGCCAGCCGCTCCTCGACCGAAGGCGACACAAACTTAGTCACCTCGCCGCCCAACACGGCGATCTCGCGCACAAAGGTGCTGCTGATGAACTGGTACTTGTCGCTGGGGGTGAGGAACACGGTTTCCACCTGCGGCATCAGGCTGCGGTTCATGCCCGCGAGCTGGAACTCGTAGTCAAAGTCCGTCACGGCGCGCAGGCCGCGCACCATGGCCTTGCCACCGCGCGACACCACAAAGTCGCGCAGCAAGCCCGAGAAGGGCTCGACCTGCACTTGGGGATACATCTTCACGGCCTCGCGCACCATGTCGATGCGCTCTTCCAGCGAGAACAGGGTCTTTTTGTGGTGCCCCGCCGCCACGGCCACGATCACACGTTCAAACAACTGGGTGGCTCTGCGCACCACGTCTTCATGGCCCAGCGTGATGGGGTCAAAGGTTCCGGGGTACACGGCGAGCACGTTCTGGGCCATGGCTGGTTGTCTCCTGTCTGGCGATTGACGTTGGCCCCGGCCCCCGGGGCGCTCCCCGCAGGGCCCGCCGGGCCGCGTGCGCGCATTATGCAGTGCAGTGCAACATGAACCCGGACACCACATCCGCCCAACCGCCGCATCGTCCACCTGAACGATGCCAGGCGCAGGCTCGCGGCCTACCATGCCCAGCCCTTTCTGCCCCAAGGTAGGCCCCGCCTGTGACCTCCTCCCCCAACGCATCCCCCAGCACCCCCATCAACGACGCGCTGTTCGACACCACCGCCTGCCTCAACTGCGGCGCGGCGCTCACTGGCCCGTTCTGCGCACACTGTGGGCAGAAGAAAGCGGCGCGCATGGGCACCCGCATGATGCGCAAGGAGGCCTGGGAGCGGTTCCGGTGGTTTGAGTGGAGCACCATCCGCAATGCGCTGCGGGTGCTGCCGCAGCCGGGCACCATGGCGCGCGAGTATGTGCTGGGCCAGCGCAAGGACCACCCGCACCCGCTCACGCTGCTGTTCCTGTCCATCGGTTTTTTGCTCATCGTGCTGGGTCACACCGACTACCTGCGGCCCGAGCTGCCCAGCGAGGCCGCGCAGCGTATGTATGCGCTGGTGACTGGGTACTCGAAGTGGTCGTTTTCGCTGGGGGCGGTGGCGGCTTTGGCCAGCATGTGGCTGGTGTTCCGCCGGCGCGGCTACAACACGGCCGAGCTGCTGGCGCTGGCGCTGTACTGCCAGGCGGTGTTCATCGCGCTGCAGATGGTGAACCAGCTGCCCCTGGTGCTGGCGCATTCGCCGGAACTGCTCAAGTGGCACAAGCAGTGGTCGCCCTGGTACATGACGGCGCTGCAGACGTTGATGTTCATGCTGGCGCTGCGGCAGTTCTTTCTGCTGGACCTGCGCCGCGACGCGGGCTGGCTGCTGCTGGCCGGGGCGCTGTTTGCCGGGCTCAAGTGGCAGGCCACCCAGCTCTATGCCCGGGGCGTGGTGGAGCTGGTGCTCTGGCAGATGGGCGGCTGAGCCACCCGGTGTCCGCTGAAAAATGTGAACCAGTTCACGATTGTGTGTCGGAGTGCCACCATATCCTTCACCTGAATGATGCCGCCCTGGCGGCAACGCACCTACGATCCGCCGCAGTTCAACCCATAGCGAAAAGGAGGCCACCTTGGCCGGTCAGGAGTGGGATATGCAGCGCATGGGGCAGCACCCAGGCATCCCGGGTTTCGAGGCCTTGATGGCCGAAAGCCTGGAGGCCCTGGGCGAGCCCGGCATGGTGGAGCGCCTGCTGCGCCGCCTGGGCGAGGCGCTGGGCAGCCACAAGGTGGTGCTGTTCTGCCCCCTGCCCGGCTCGGACGACCCGCTGGCCGCCTACCAGTGGGGCATGCCCGACGATTTTCTGGCGCGCTACGCCAACCTCATCCAGGGCTGCGATGCCTGGAGCGAGGCGCTGGAGCGCCAGCAGGGCGCCGCGCTGGCGCGCGGCGGCTCGCTGAGCCAGCAGCTGGTCAGCACCCCGGCGCTGCGGCGGGGTGCGTTTTATGCCGACTACCTGCGGCCCCTGGGCATCGATGCCATGGTCAACAGCATCGTCGAGGCCTCGCCCGAGGTGGGCATGCACGTGCTGGCGATGTACAACGACCTGGGCCAGAGCGAATTCACACCCGAACAATTCGCCCGCCTGCGCGCCGCCACGCCCTGGGTGCGCAGCCTCATGCGCGCCCAGCGGCGGCTGCAGCAAGCCCAGCGCCACACCCGCGCGCTGGAGCGCACGCTGGACCAGCTGCCCCTGGGCGTGATGCACGTGAACCGCCGGGGCGAACTGCGCTACCTGAACGAACACGCCCGCACCTGGCTGGGCATTGAGGACGCCTGTCGCATCCTGCTGCACAGCGCCACCGGCTGGCAGGCGCGCCAGCCACTGCAGCTGGCACAGATCCACCCCGCGCTGGTACCACTGCTGGGCGCCAGCCTGAGCACGCAGACACCGGTCTCCGCCCGCCTGCAGCCCCAGCACGCCGGCGCCCCCGCCACGCTGGTGGCCCTGGCGACCCCCTTGCGCTGCGGACCGGCGCATGCCACTGGCGAGGCGCTGGCCCAGTTCATCCTGGTGCCCGAAACCCCGCCCCACGCAGGCGCCACCGTGTCGGTGTGCAGCGCGCTCTACGGCCTCACCCCTGCCGAAGCTGCCCTGCTGCCCCTGTTGCTGCAAGGCATGACACCGCGTGAAATGGCCGACACCCGCCAAGTGAAGATGCCCACCGTGCGATCGCAGCTCGCCAGCCTGTATGCCAAGACCGGAACCCGGGGCCAGGCCGAACTGGCCCAGCGTGTGCTGCGCGTGGCGGCGCTGGTGGCCTGACTTCTTTCTCTCTGTTTTTGTCACTTTTATTCCTAGCGCGGCGCCGAGCGTCGCATGAAAGGCCCCTGCCCATGACCTTGTCTCGCCACTCCTTGCCCCACCTGCCCCACCTACGCCAACTGCGCCCCATCGCCCTGGCCTGCTGCGCCCTCGTCGGCCTGGCCGTAGGCGGCCTTGCCATGGCCCAAAAGAACGCCGCCGTGGCCAAGCCCAGCAAGGCGCAGCTGGTGGCCGACCTCGCCGCCACACTGCAGGCCTGCTCGTACGACGGCAGCCCACTGGCGTTTTCGCCGCCCGACCTGTCCAAGGGCGGCGGCACCGGCAAGCAGGTGGTGGCCGAGATCATGAAATACACCGGTCTGCCAGCCAACTTTGTGGTGGTGGAAGGCAAGGTGCCCAACGCGGCCGCCGTGATCATGCAAGGGCCCGACCAGGTGCCCCGCCGCGTGATTGCCTATAACCCGGCCTTCATGGGCCAGGTGATCGAGGCCACCAAGTCCAACAACTGGGCGCCCGTGAGCATCATGGCGCACGAGATCGGGCACCACCTCTCGGGCCACACCATCGTGCCCGGCGGCAGCCAGCCGCCCATCGAGCTGGAGTCCGACAAGTTCAGCGGCTTTGTGCTCTACAAGATGGGCGCGCCGCTGGCCGACGCCCAGCGCGCCATCGCCACGCTGATCCCCGAGAAGGACGGCGAAACCCACCCCGGCCGCAGAAAGCGCCTGGCTGCCATCGAGTCGGGCTGGAGGGAAGCCTGCGAGCTGCAGGGCGGCGGGCCACAATGCTCCGGCGGGCTGCCGGTGCGCACGGCAGCAGTGGCGCCTGCTGCACCATCGCCAGCGCAGGCACCCGCCACCCCGGTGGCCAAGGCCCCGGCACCCACGGCTGCGCCCACCCCCACGCCAGCAAGCCCCACGCCAGCCACCCCTGCGGCCAAGGCGCCGGCCCCGGCCCTGGCAGCTGCCGCCGCCGAAACCCTGCCCAAGGTCGACGTGGCCGCCATCCCGTCCAAGGGCACGCAGTTCATCTACGACGAGTTCGGCATCCTGGACCCGGCCATCCGCGCCCAATTTGAAAAGCAGATGTACGAGCATGCGCAAAAGACGGGCGTGGAGATCGTCACCCTGCTGGTGAAAGACCTGGACGGCAAGAGCGCCGAGGACTACGCGCACGCCATGATGCGCCAGCTGCGCGTGGGCAAGCTCGACGTGGGCAACGGCGCCGTGCTGGTGGTGGCGCCCGAGCAGAACCAGGCCGCCGCCGTGCTGGGCGCGGGCGTGGCGCTGGAGATGGGCAGCCATGACAAGACCGAGCAGCTCAAGCGCTGGATGAACACCGCCTGGGCGCTGTGCAAGAAAAAGAACGCCTGCGGCAACTGGACCGAGAACCTGATGCTCGCGGCCGACCACATCCGCCGCGACACCAGCCGCGCCGACTGGACCATCGCCTACCAGTCGCTGGGCGACATCCAGAAGGCAGACGCTGCCGAGAACGGCAAGGTCACCAACCCCAACGACAGCAAGGTGTGGCGCAAGATCGTGCGCCTGTCAGGCACCGTGGAAAGCCTGAACCCTCCCTCTGGCAACAAGGCCGCCTGGGTCAACGACGCAAAGGTCCAAAGCGGCAAGCAGCCCGTGCTGCTGCGCAGTGCTGAAGGCCTGACCACCATGCTCTATGTGGACCCGCGCACCGCCGCACTGCAGCCCGGCGGCAAGCTGGAACAGGGCAAAACCTACACGGTCATTGCGCGTGCGGCCGCCCTGTCGTGGAACCCCAAGGACACGCAGTCGCTGGACTTGCTGAGCTACGCCGTCACCGAATAAGCCGCTGTCCCATGTCATCCACCACAGCAACCCTGCTCATTGCAGGTGTCGCCAACCTGCTGCCTGCGCTGTTCTTCATGTTCACGGCACTGCTGGGCAGCAACGGCATGAACTCCGCCCAGGGCGGAAAGCTGCTGGGCACGCTAGCCGTGCTGCTGGTGCTGGGCTGGCTCGCCGCGCTGTGGCTGGCCCGCCACCTGGCGAACTGGGGCCAGGCGCGCGGCTGGTCCACCGTGGCCAGCGTGGCAGCGGCCAGCGGCGGCGCGGTGGTCGCCTTCACCGTGCTGGCGCTGGTGTCCACCCTGGCGGCGCTGCTGTGGGTGGGGGCATGAGCGGACAACGCCGCAACGGATAGACCCAAGCGATCAAGCCAGCAAGACAGCAAACCCCGAGGGACACACCCACATGCACCACTACCATCACCACCGCCTCCGCAACCTCCATCGCACCGCACTTGCGCTGCTGACCACCTTCCTGCTGCTGGCCTCTGGCCCGCAGGCCGCCCAGGCCGCCGAACATTTCTGCGGCCAGCGCACCGCCCACCCCATCGACAAGGCCCTGGGCGCCGCCTCCGAGCGCAGCGGCGGTGTGACGGTGGACCTGATCGACGCCCAGAACGCCGCCTACGCCGCGTGGGACAAGGAGCTGAACCGCATCTACGCCCAGGTACTCAAGGCCGCTGGCCCCGGTCGGCGCGACACCCTGAGGGCCGCCCAGCGCGCCTGGCTCGCGTTTGACACCGCCCAGGGCCAGTGGGACAGCGCCATCTTTGCCGAACAGGGTAGCTCGGCCGCGCTGAACATTGGCGGAGCGGCGCTGGAGCGCCGACGCGCCCGCGTGTGCGCGCTCACCAACGACCTGGAGAGCCTGAAGGATTCACCATGATGCGCCGCACCTGGCTGCAGCGCCTGCCCCTGCTCGCAGCCGCCTTGGCGCCACTGCTGCGCCCCACCGCTACCCGCGCGCAAGGTAGCGCCCAGGTGTGGCTGCGCGTGCGCAACCAGAGCCAGGAGGCCTTCACCCATGTCTGGCAGGGCCTGCCGCAGCAGGGCACCGATGTGGACCTGGGCCCGCTGCTGCCCGGCGACACCAGCCGCTGGCACGCGCTGCCCGCCACGCTGGCGCACTACCGCAAGACCCGCATCCAGATCGGCCAGCGCCAGCTCACGCATGTCACCGACCAGTCCTTCCCCGGTGGCCAGGCCACGCTGGCACCGGGCCACTACACCTTCAGCTACACGCTCGAAGGCGGCGCGCTGCAGCTGTTGGTAATACCGGAGGCTGGCCCCGTCGACAGCAGCCAGCTGCTTCAAAAACAATAGCGACCAGCACATACAACACTAGCGCTTGAGGCGATTTTTCCCAAAAATCAGCGCCCCAGCAGCCAGCGCAAACGCGGGGAACACCCGCCCTGGGTCTGCAGCGCCCAGGCGCTCAGCCGCGCTGCAGCAGGTGCGCATGCACCGCACCGGCCTTGAGGTGCCGGTACAGCACCAGGCCGTGCGCTGCCAGTTCCTCGTCCGCCCACAAGCGAGGCGCTTCAAGGTAGATGAAGCCCCCAGCCGCCACGGCCTGGGCAGCGGCCTGCAGGGCGGGCTCGAAAAACGGGCCATCAAATGGCGGGTCCAGCAGCACCAGGTCCAGGCTGGCGGGTGTGGCCTGCTTCAGTGCAGACACGCCATCACCCCGCTGCAGGCGCACGGCGCTGGCCTGCAGTTTGGCCTGCAGCACCTGCAACTGGGCGACCAGGGCCGCATCGTTTTCCACCAGCAGCACCGATGCGGCGCCGCGCGAGGCGGCTTCGAGCCCCAGCGCGCCCGTGCCCGCAAACGCGTCCAGGCAGCGCCAGCCCGCCAGGTCCTGGCCCAGCCAGTTGAACAGGGTTTCGCGCACGCGGTCGGGCGTGGGGCGCAGGCCGGGGCGCTGGGCCACGGGCAGGCGGGTGCGTTTCCATTGCCCGCCAATGATGCGGATTTCGCCCGCGCCCTTGGGCGCTGCTGCGGCAACAGCCTTGTCCTTGGGATTTTTCTTGGCGGCCTTGGGGTCCACCGGGGCCGCAGCGGCGGCGGCCTGGGCCTTGCGGATTTCGGCGGTGATGGCGCTACCGCGCAGGGTGGATCGGCTCATGGCTGCTTGCCTCCCACCACCACAGTCACCATGCGGTCGGGATGCAGCTTTTGGGCCATGGCGGTGCGCACGTCGGCCACCGTCAGAGCCTCGACCTTTTTGGCCCACTGGTCCAGGTAGTCCAGCGGCAGGTCGTTCCAGGCGATGTTGGCCACGTTGCCCAGCAGCTTCTTGTTGCTGTCGATGCGCAGCGCAAAGCCGCCGATGAGGTTGTCCTTGGCGGCGCGCAGTTCGGCCTCGGTGGGACCTTCGGCCACAAAGCGGGCGATCACGTCGCGCGAGACCTGCACCGCTTGGGCGGCCTGGTCGGGGCGCGTCTGCAGGCCCACGGTGAAGGCCCCGGCGTGCAGGCCAGGGGCAAAGTAGCTGTAGACGCTGTAGCTCAGGCCGCGCTTTTCGCGCACCTCGTGGGTCAGGCGCGAGACAAAACCGCCGCCGCCCAGGATGTGGTTACCCACCAGCAGCGCGAGGAAGTCCGGGTCACGGCGCTGAAAGCCCGGCTGGCCGATCAGCACGTGGGCCTGGGCCGAGGCAAACGGAATGGCCTTCTCGACAGGCGCCGTCAGCGCCGCCACTTCGCTCACGGGCGGCAGCGGTGCGCAGCCCGCACTGGCAGGCAGGCGCGACAGCAGCGTAGCCACCAGCGTCTGCGCCTGGGCGCGCGATACGGCGCCCACGATGCTGACCTTGGCGCGGCAGGCGGCCACGTACCGTGCGTGAAAGGCCTGCATGTCGGCCACGCTGATGCGGGCCAACGTTTCTTCGGTGGTGCGCACGCCGTAGGGATGGCTGCCATATACCGCAGCGGCAAACGCGTGGTTGGCCACGGTGGCGGGGCGCGTGTTGGCTTCTTTCAGGCTGGCGCTCCAGCGGGCGCGGTCGCGTTGCCAGACGTCTTCGGTCGTCATGGGCTCGGCAATCTGGCGGGCCGCCAGGCGTGCGGCGCGTTCCAGCAGCGGCGGGTCGGTCAGCGAGCGCAGCACGTAGTGCAGCGTGTCGTTATCGGCATTGGCTTCAAAGCTGGCGCCCAGGTCGGCCCAGGCCTCGCCCAGGCCGTTTTCGTCCAGCGCGGGCTCGGCGCTGGCGTCGCGCCCGGCCTTCACGCCCTTGCTCGCCATGGCGGCCACCGCATTGGCCAAGCCGGACTGGCCCGCCGGGTCGCGGCGCGTGCCGGCGTCAAAGTCGATCTGCACATCCACCATGGGGATGACCGGGCTTTCGACCAGATAGACCTTGGCCCCATTGGGCTCCGTCCAGTGCTGGATGGGCAGCAGCGCCCAGGCCGAATTGGAAGAAAAAAGGGCGATAGCGCTAGTGCATAAAGCACGGACAGCTATGTTTTTGATAGTAATCATGGGCAGTTTCCGCAGGGCGGGTTCAGCGGATGGCAGCGCCCGGGGGCAGCTGGGGGCGGGCGCGGGGGGCGTCCAGCGGCTGGGGCAGCAGTGTGGCCACGGTCAGCTGGTCGTCGCCAAAATATTTGGCGGCCACGGCCTGCACCTGCGCCGGGGTCACGGTGCGCAGCAGGGCCAGCAGGCGCTCGTTAGCATCCAGCGGAAAGCCCTGCACCCAGTTGCCGCCCAGCTCCTGCGCCTGGCTCATCACCGAGTCGCGCTCGTACACGGTGGAGGCGATCCATTGCGTCTTGACGCGGTTCAGCTCGGCCTCGCTCACCCCCTCCTTCGCCACCCGGGTCACCTCGGCGCGCAGCGCGTCTTCGACCTGCTGGGCGGTCTTGCCCGCAGCAGGCACGCCACTGAGCATGAACAGGCTGGGGCCGCGCCCCGTCACCATGGCGGAGCTGCTGGCGCTGTCGGCCACGCGGTTGGGCCCCTGGGTCAGCGCGCGGTCCAGCCGGGCACCGTCGTAGCCGTTGAACACGGCCGACAGCACCATCAGCGCGAGGGCGTCGCGGTCTTCGTCGGTGAGGTTGTCCACGCGGTCCAGGCTGGGCGCGCGGAAGGCCAGGGCCACATAGGCCTGCTCGGCCGGGGCCTTGACGGCGATGCGGCGCAGGCCCTTTTGCTCGGGCTCGGTGCGCGGCTTGCGCGCGGGCAGCGCGTGCACGGGCAGGCTGCCGTAATACTTCTCGGCCAGCGCACGCACCTGGGCCACATCCACATCACCTGCCACCACAACGGCGGCGTTGGTGGGGGTGTACCACTGGCGGTGGAAGCCGCGCACGTCCTCAGGCGTCATCGCGTCCAGGTCGCTCATCCAGCCCACAATGGGGCGGCGGTAGGGCGATGCGTTGAAGGTGGCGGCAAACAGCTGCTCGGCCAGTACGGCGCGGGGCTGGTCTTCGGTGCGCAGTCGGCGCTCTTCCTTGACGACCTCGATCTCTTTCTTGAACTCCTCGTCGGGCCAGTGGTTGTTGGCAAACCGGTCCGATTCGAGCTTCATCACGTCCTCCAGCCGGTTGGACGGGATTTGCTGGTAGTAGCCGGTGTAGTCGCGGCTGGTGAATGCGTTCTCCCGCCCCCCCAGCGCTGCCACGCGACGCGAGAACTCGCCCGGCGGCAAGGTCTTGGTGCCCTTGAACATCATGTGCTCCAGCGCATGGGCCACGCCCGAGGTGCCGTCCACCTCGTCCATCGAGCCCACACGCACCCAGACCATGTGCACCGCCGTCGGTGCGCGGCGGTCGGGCTGCACGATGAGCTGCATGCCGTTTTTGAGCGTGAACTGCTGCGCGCCAGAGGCCGTGGCAGACGGCGTGGTGGAAGGTTGAGACACCGGGGTGGTTGCCGCAAAGGCAGCCCCGGACGAGAGGCAGGCCAGCAGGCCCAGTAGGGTGAAAGCGCGTTTCATAGAATGGGGAGATTCTAAGAACCCGCCAATGTTCAGTTTTTTCAAGAAAAAGCCCGCTCCTTCGCCCGCCCCCAGCGATGCGCCCACCCCGGCCCAGCCAGTCGGCGCACCGGCGACCGCCGTGGATGCGCCCGTAGCGCCGCCCCCACCCGCCACGCCGCCCGTGGCGACCCCTACCGCCCCTGCGCCAGTCGCACCCGCGCCCGTGGCGGCACCCGCCCCGGGCGGTTTTGGCTGGCTGCGCAACCCGTTTGGCAGCAAAGCCCCCGAGCCCGCTGCGCCGCCCCCCGCCGCACCCGCGCCCGCCATCGAGCCCCCTCCGGCGCCCGTGGCGATGCCACCGGTGGCGCCGATCGTCACACCGCCCCCTGCGGCGCCTGCAGTTACCGTACCGGCCGCTGCCCCAGTGGCCACAAGCCCAGCATTCCCCCCCGTCGCGCCCCCGGTTCCCGTTGCAGCACCCGCGCCGGTGGCCCCGCCCGCGCCCATCACGCCACCGCCTGCGCCCGTGGCGACACCCGTGGTCTCGGCTGCGCCCCTCGCCCCGGCGCCCGAGCGCAAAGGCTGGCTCGACCGCCTCAAAGCCGGCCTGCGCAAGACCGGCAGCAGCATTGCCACCGTCTTTACCGGCACGCAGATTGACGACGCGCTGTATGAAGAGCTGGAAGAGGCCCTGCTGATGGCCGACACCGGTGTGAAGGCCACCACGCACCTGCTGACGGACCTCAAGCGCCGCGTGAAAGACAGCAAGACCACCGACCCTGCGGCCGTCAAGGGCCTGCTGGCCGATGCACTGGCCGACCTGCTGCGCCCGCTCGAAAAAGCCCTGGTGATCGGCGAGCACACTCCCACCGTGATCATGGTGGCCGGCGTCAACGGCGCGGGCAAGACCACCTCCATCGGCAAGCTC
>ERZ778028.1336-NODE-1336-length-28485-cov-7.571826_pt1 | contig 28485 bp, 19 predicted proteins | sample MGYA00375758_ERZ778028 | MGnify/ENA primary metagenome ERZ778028 (study PRJEB29350, sample SAMN05389828) | bioreactor metagenome | isolation source: Thiocyanate bioreactor | place: South Africa: University of Cape Town | collected 2014-03-17 ...
TTCGCGCATCCCATCCCGCAAAGCCACCGCCGCGCCAGCGGGGATTTATTCAGCGCTTCCTTAACATCTTGTCCGCTTCCGCATACTCCACCCTGTCCAACTGCCGGATTTAGGATTATCGTTTCCCCCCGGGATCTCATGGGGAATGGAATATCATTGCATGGCTATTGTCACCTGGCCGCCCATCGCCACGGGAACGAGTGAATGCTGTGTCGAAGAATTTTCCTGTTTCCGGCCCCGAGATTTGCTAATCTGTTGAATCGAAGGTATAGGAACAGTTTTTGCTTCTTCATTCTGAATCATCGACCTGTTCCATTATTTCCCTGCAACGCCGGAGAGGAGAATGGAATCCGTATGCGTCAGGTCAACCATAAAGCCGAGGTGGCCGTGTTATGACATATAAGTGTTTGCCGGTTATTTGCCTATTGCTGTTTGCGGGTTGCGGCTCGTTTCCTGTTTCCGTCAAAAGCGGCTCCGCCAGTCGCGCGATCCAGATCGAAGGTGCGCATGGTGAAATTTCCCGGCGGGAAAGCAAGGCAATTCTCGCCCGGGTCGAAAGTGGCGGCGAGCCGACCGGCATATTTGAAAGGCATCTCGCGCAGGTGGAGCAAATCGCCGGCAGTGTCCTGACCACGGGCAATAAGGTGACGCTGCTGATGGATGGCCCGTCCACCTACAAATCCATGTATGCGGCAATTCTGGATGCCAGGAATCATATCAACATGGAAACATATAGCATCGAGGACGACGAGGTCGGCCGCCGCTTTCGGGATGCCTTGGTAGCCAGGCAAGGGCGCGGCGTGCAGGTGAATCTGATCTATGACAGTGTCGGGTCGGGGAACACGCCCAGCGAATTTTTCCAGCCTTTGATCGCGAGCGGCGCAAAGATACTTGAGTTCAATCCGCTCAACCCTCTTGCGTTACGCAAGAAATGGGAAGTGGGTCGCGATCATCGCAAGCTCCTCATTGTGGACGGCAAGGTGGCTTTCGTGGGCGGGGTCAACATCAGCAGCGTTTATTCCAGCGGGTCGTTCCGTTCAAAAACCCCCGCGCCCGGCACTGAGCCTTGGCGTGATACGCACCTTCGCATAGAAGGCCCCGTCGTGGCCAAATTCCAGCAGTTATTCCTCGCGACATGGGAGCAGCAGAATGGCGAGGCCCTTCCGGCCAAAAACTTTTTCCCGAAGCAAAGAGAAAAAGGAAGCGAGATTATACGCGCGGTGGCCAGCAGTCCGGATGAGGATTGCAACCAGATGTACGTCACCCTGCTATCCGCCATAAACAGCGCGGAAACCTATGCCTATATCACCAACGCGTATTTTGTGCCGAACCAGGAACTGCTCGCCGCGCTCGAGCAAGCTGCCCGACGGGGAGTGGATGTGCGCCTGCTGCTGCCCAGCAAGAGTGATTCGAACCTCGTTTTTTACGCTTCGCACTCTTATTATGAAGAGCTGCTGGCTGCGGGAGTGAAGATCTACGAGCGCAAGGACGCCATGCTGCATGCCAAGACCGCTCTCATAGACGGCGTATGGTCCACTGTCGGCTCAACCAATCTCGACTGGCTGAGCCGCGAGTATAACCACGAGGTGAATGCCGTGGTCCTGGGGCAGGAATTCGGGGCGCAAATGAAGGCGATGTTCGACAAGGACATTGACTCCTCAGCACTTATCATTCTGGAAGACTGGCGCAAGCGATCGATCGGCGAGCGGCTGAAAGAGTTCGGCGCGAGGCTGTGCGCGCGGTGGCTGTAGCCCCGTTTTCTTCTCTATTTCGCGCTGATGGGGGCAGCCGGGAATCTCCGCTATCAGAAATGGCACATGCATGGCGCCTCTCAGACGAACAGCAGCAGGTATGCGGCGATAGTCGCCATGCATAGCATCGGCACCGAGAAGGCATGAAAGACGAGCCAGCTCTTGCTGTCCCGGACCATGCGCAATGCGATGATATTGGCAAGCGACCCCACGATGAAGCCGAAGCCTCCGATATTTACGGCATGAGCGATCAGCTCCCAGTTTCCGGAATATTCCGCCAGAAGGATGGCAGTTGGCACGTTACTGATGAATTGGGAGATGAGGATTCCGGCAACGAAAAAATGCCTGGGGTCGTCAGGTACCTGCGTTATCATTCCGTGTAAAAGGGGCATTTCGGCAACCAACCGTACGTCCACGAACATGAGCACGAATACCACGATCAAGGGCCAATCGACCCGTTTGAGCACGTGGCGATAGGCGATTAAAAAAATGAATAACAAAAATATGACGGCTATTTCCCCCTGACGCATATCCACGAGCTTTAAAAATGGCAAATACAGCGCCAGCGAAAGGCAGAGTAGCCTTCTATTTAGCGGGAGCGGCTCCAGGCCGTCCCTGATAACCAGGCGGCGACTGCGAAAGGTACAGGCAGTAAGCAGAAGCAGCAGGGCAAGCAATATCGCGGCAAGCGGAGCCATGGCGGCCGCAAAGCGGTAAAATGAGGCACCGGATAGCTGCCAGAGAAAAAGGTTCTGGGGATTTCCGATCGGCGTCAGGGTGGATCCCGCGTTTACCGCAAGGGCTTCGAAGACCACAAGGCGTGTTACCGGTATCGTTCCCATGACCCTGAGGCTCAAGGTGAGCGGCACTACAACGAAGAGCGTGACGTCATTTGTAAGCACCGTGGATAGCAGTGCCGCAGCAATTACGAGGCTTAGAGCCAGTGCCCTTTCGGTAGACATCAACAGCGCCATCCGCTTGCCGAGATGATGCAGATAGCCGGAAGTCTCCACGCCTTTCGTCAGTATCAACAATCCTGTGAGGGCGGCGATCGTATGCCAATCCACGAGTTCCGCGTAATCGGCTATCTGCCCATGGCCGGTGATCGCGAGCAGGACAAGAAGTCCGACAAGGCACCACAGGAAATAGTCTTTTTTCAGTGTGTGAAGCAGGGATGCGCGCTGCGGCTGTTCCATTTGATCAGGTCCTGTTTATTCGGCAGGGATGCAACAGACTGAACCGCCGTGAATGGCTGGGAGATACTGCCGGAGTTGGCTGAAAGGAACAGGGAAGGCTTCAGGCCGCAACCGCAACTTTCTGGGCAACGGCTTCGTATCCAGGGGAAAAGCCAGACTGAATTTTTCAGGCAGTTTCGTTGTCATGATAGCTATGCCTGGGCGAGGTGATGGAGCGAGATGTCTATCGATTTTACCGGAAGCCTGCTTCTCGCACCGTGCGCCTCACCGTGCGCCTATTTCATCGGAGAAATCCAATGAACAAAAGTGTTATCGATTTCATTCTTCTAGCGGGTTTTGCCGGTCTTTTTGGAATCGCCTCAGTGGGCCATGCACAGGAAGACCATGAGAAAAAGGCTGAGCGATTACTGAAAAAAGCGATTGAAAGCGGCAGAGAAGGAAGTGCAACAGCGGTGGTCAGGCATACCGAGGCGGCCAGAGAACAATTGATTCAGCAGAACAGGGAACATCCTTATACGCATCCGAGCCTGCATATATATGGAGAGAACCCGAAAGCGGAGTATGATGATGCGCTCTTTGAAGAGATGGCGCTGGCGATCAGCGAAGCGAGAAAGGGAAACGCAAGAGCTGGCGGTGAGGCGGCGTCGAGAGCATATCTCCACCTGAAGCAGAAAGAGCAGGCGAAATAGCTGTAAGTGGTCCCAGTTAGGGTCTGTTAACAGGCCCTAATTACCTTCCATGGATTCGGTATACGTTCCGTCACGTGCCAGGCCATTCAGCCGGCAGCGTTTGAAAAAAACCTCCTGGGCTTTCACCTTGCTATCGTCCCGGCCTTTCCAGGCATCCAGAACCGGCGCCTGGAGCGCCCGGCCATAGGAAAAGCTGAGCTGCCACGGTTGCGGTCCCAGCTCATTTATTGCGCTGAGGTTGGCGGTCGCATCTTGCGGGCTTTGACCTCCCGACAGGAAGACGATGCCTGGAATCGCGGCAGGCACATATCGCTTCAAGCATCGCACCGTGGCCTCTGCAATTTGCCGGGGCTCAGGCTGGGATGGACATTTCAGGCCGGCAATCACCATATTGGGCTTGAGCAGGATTCCTTCGAATGCGATGCGATGAGCGTCAAGTTCTTCGAACAGGCTTTTCAGCACTTGCGAGGTGACCGCTTCGCAACGCTCGATGCCATGCTTCCCATCCATGAGGACTTCGGGTTCCACGATCGGCACGATGTCCGCTTCCTGGCACAGCGCGGCATATCGTGCCAGAGCATGGACATTGGCGTGGACGGCATAGGGCGCTGGTAACTCGCATTCATCGATCTGTATGACTGCGCGCCATTTTGCGAACCTCGCCCCCAGCTGCCTGTATTCCGCCAGCCGGTCCCGCAATCCGTCCAGGCCTTCGGTGATCTGATTGCCGGAGTACAGCGCCAGCGATTTCGCGCCCTTATCCACCTTTATGCCGGGTATGATCCCGCGTTCCGACAGCAATCGTACAAAAGGAATACCGCCAGAGGAGCTCTGGCGCAATGTTTCATCGAAAAGAATGACGCCGCTGATATAGCGTTCGATGCCTCCAGCGGTAAAGAGCAGTTCCCGGTATCGCCTGCGATTTTCCTCGGTCGACTCGAGCTGGATCGCATCGAAACGTTTCTTGATGGTAGGACTGCTTTCATCTGCTGCAAGAAGCCCCTTCTGCTTTGCCACGATGGCAGCAGCCACTAACTTGAGTTCATCGATGTTCATCAGCCTGGTTTCCTTTTCAATGCCACCCCAGATAAAAAACCTGAAATAGTACTGAACAGTCTATCAGTTTATTTTTTGCTTCCTCGCTTTCCAAAAAGTGCGAGGGTCATGGCGTGGTGGCCGGTGGTGCAGTGAAGATACCGAGATACGATAAAACGATCAAGGCGGCGATGGCGCCGGCTATCAGGACGAAATAAGGCCAAACAGATTTTTTATCGGCATAGGGATCTTTGAGCGAGCGGCGGGAACCTTCGGGCAGATAACCCAGCTTGGTGAGCGAAGTGCCAAACGAGATGTTGATTCGCGCGCGCGCATTGATTGCCCAGCCATTCGCGTCCAGCAGGGGGCCGAGATTACGCTTCTTCAGCTTGAACCATGCGACCACCATGGCCGGACCGGAAATCAGCAGCATCAACCCGATAATCGCCAAAGGGATCTGCCACAGTTTGAGACCCAGGATGCCGCTGACCAGGGAGGCGAGAACACCGCCGATCGCTCCCAAGGCCAGCCCTATCGCGGCGAATATCCCTGCAAATTTGCCCACGTCGAAAGGGGGCTTCGGAGGTGGAGGCGGAGTTCCAGGGGCGGCAGGAGTGCCCACATCCACAGCTGCACTGATCAGTTTCTCATCCGTGGCGGCCGCTTTCGATGCGGCGAGTTTTTGCAACTGCTCGTTGATAAACCGGGCAAGTTTTTTGTAGGGAGACCAGAACGCCTGGCGGATGCTGATCGGATGATCGACTATGCGTACTATGGTTGCATCCCAGTCGTGGCCCTTCCGGTCATAGAAGATGCCGTTTCGCCCAACCATCAGAAAATCGGAGTCGCCAGCGGTAAAGGCGGCCGCTATGCTCATTTTTTCGGTCCCGCCATTGCGCACGCACTCGCAGTACGCAAGATACAGGCCACTGGTGCTGGCGAATTCCGCATGTTTTGCGATATCGTCCACCCGAATGCATAGATCGCAACTCCGTCCATCCAAATAGAGCGTGCCGAGCTGGAAGATGGCTTTGTCTCTTCCGGTGTAAAAGCTGCGAAACGATACGAAATTGTTGACGAGGTTGAACAGGTCGCGTTTGAAGCGCAGAAGTTTTTCCACTAGGCGAATCGCCTTTACCTCGTTCTCCACTGCCTTGTCCTGGCTGAGCAGGCTGTCAATGGCTTTTTTGTGTTCGCTTTTGAAAATCTCCCGTATTCGCTCCTTGCCCAGTTCCTCCGCCTTGCATGCCGGTTTTGCCGCCTGCCAGGCTTCGAATGCGGCAAATTTTGTGCGCAACATTGCCCACTCGGAAGCGCTTAGACTTTCTTTTTTTCCGAGTAGCGGCGTAATGACCAGTTCCCGTAGCGCATCGACCTGTTTTCGCCAAGCGGGATTGATTCCGGAGATCAATGGCAATGGCTTGCCGGGTTCCACGGTTGCCAGCGGAAAATTCGCTATATCGGTGTTCACGGCCGACAATGTTTGGGCTGCGATGCCCTGATAATCCTCCACGGAGCGGCTGAGCGGTACAGCCGCGCGGGCATCGTATGCGGCCAGGTCGCACCGTGTAAAATAGTCGTTGATCTTGTCCTCGACCGCATGAAAGGCGCCAGCGGCGGACTGGGTTGTCTCATCCAGAAAGCGGATAGCGGGGTCGCCGTCGCCCTGGCCTTGCCAATCGCAGTACGCGGCAATTTCAGCGAAGAACGAATCACTGAGTTCCTGGCTGATGCTGGGCTCACCGTTCACATCAGCAACGGATCCCTGGTATTTGACGATGTCTTCCGCCGTACTGCGCAGTTTTACGTCCGTAATCTGGCGGACGCTGATCAACCCGTCGCCGTTGAAGTCCAGTCCGGCAACCAGTTTCTCGACGTCAGCCAGATCTGCAAGAGAAATTTCGGTCGCGTCGGGCTTACCAAGATATTTAAGGATATATTGTGCGGACGCCAGCACCTGGTGTCCTTCTTCGCTGCTATCGTCTATATCCGCCAGAGCCAGACTGGGCGATCCCTCGACCATGAGATCGGAGTTTTTCAGCAAACCACCTGCCCAGGCAATTGCAGAGAGGATTTCATTCGCATGTACATGCGCGTCCTTGTCGTGGTCGATCAGATCGAGCGTCTTGTTATCGAATTCGATGCCGCGGGTCGGACAACTGAGCGCCACCCACAGCTTCTGATCCAGTGCTTTCAATGCCAGCAGATCCGCGCCGCTATCGATCTGTGCCTGATCGAAACCGCCCGCCCGGAAAAATTTCCATGTATGGGAAGAAGCCATCATGCCTGTCCTTGTTGTTATTGAAAAACCGTTTTACCCTCTAACACTTATAGGTCGAATACCGGAATATTGCAAGTGTTCTCTGCGCAATTGCACGAAATTCAGCAAGCCGTGCAGTATGTAGTAGTCCGTGTAGAGCCGGCACGCCGGACCGGTCTCGCCTGGGATGGGCTATCATTCTGATTTTAAATCGATACCGGGTCCAGCCAAGCCATCAAATCCCAATTTGACCAGGGCTTTCTGTTCTTCTTCGGTTTGCACCCCGCATGCGATCACGATAATGCCGGTTTGTTGAGCCAAGCCGCATAACGCTTTCAGCCGTCTCTGGTTTTCCCTGTTCTGATGAATCCGATGCACCAGGCTGGCATCTATCTTGAAGTAGTCAAGGCCAAAGCTGGCCAGTTTTTCCGATTCCCCAGCGGAATGGCCGACATGATCCACCCCGATGCGGCAACCGATTTCCCTGAACGTGCCGCAAAAATCCTGGAATGCCTCAAATTTACGCAAGGCATCATATGCCGTCATTTCGAGCCATATCCGGCGACATAAATCCGGATGCCTGCACAGCAATTCAGTCAGTTTGCTGCGGGATTCCCCATTGGCGATGGTTTCGACAGAGAGGTTGATGGCGATATCTTCCGGGAAGGAATGCAGATGTTCGAGGGCATGGCGGGCGACCCCGAGATCGAGCGTTCCGATCAGATCAAGATGCACCGCGATGGGGATAAAGTCCGGCGCATCCAGCCAGCCGCCGTTTTGCTGCGCTTGCATGCGAACGGATGCTTCCTGGTGCAGCAATTCCCCGGCATGCCCTACCACAGGCTGGAGAACCAGCCTGAAGCGGTCCTCCCGGAATGCATCATTGAAAATATGCCGCCAATCCCCAATATTCGCGGCCGGGCCGGCCCGGGTTGGGGCCGCCCGGGCTAGCGTCCTGGCAGTGCCTTCGGCGGCTGCCAAGGCTGCATCGGCACTGGCAAGAAGTTCGCGCAACTCGTCCCCCTTGCGGTATCGCACGGCGCCGATGTGGCAGATGTCCGTAACCTCGTCACCAACTCGCGACAGCAATACCGTGAGTTTCGAAACGACTTGATTCGCTATGGCTTCGGTATTGTCGGCGTGGGGGATAAACAGCATGAAATCCGACCCGTTCATGCGGGCGGCGAGAAACCCCGGGTTTTCGCCCTCCGAAGTTTCGCCGATATGGCTCAGGAGCGCGCCTGCTTCGCGAAGCAGCCGGTCGGTCTCGATGCGCCCAAGCTTCTGATTGATCTGTTCGAGTTTATCGAGGCGAATAAGAAACAGAATACCGGTTTGCATGTCACCCGATGCATCGGCCTTGTTTTCCATCATTTCACGCAGCCGGTTCATAAAATATTCGCGATTGGCAAGGCCGGTGACCGGGTCAAGGTTCATGCGCTCGTTCAAATCTGCGAGCCGTGAGCTTTCTTCAAGCTTCCTGTTATGCAATTGTCTTATCAGGTCGTTCGTGGCGCGGGCGATGCTGCGCAGCTCCAGGATCCGGGGTTCGGAAATAGTCAGGAAATTACGGTTCGTTATGGCTTCCGCCTGATCCACCATCGCTACCAGCGGTTTCTTTATTGCGTGGAGTATCAGCACGCCGATGAGTCCCACAAGGGCGGCCGCCGTGAGGTACCAGATCATCAGCGTGCTCGCCTGGTCCCATAGCATGCGATAACCCGGATGGGACTGACTGGCAACCTTGATGACGCCAAAGTGCACTCCGTGATCCGTCGCCTGAGCGTGCCCCGCCTCGACCGTTATTGGAAAAAGACTCATGAACCAGCCAGGAGCCGCAGCTGCAACCGGTCTCTGGGTACGCTCATCGATGATACTGCCGTCCGGCGCGGTAATGGAGATCGCCTCATATTGGCCAGTATCGAAAAGGGCGGCAATCTGCAGATCGATGGTAATGGGATCCTTGCTTAACTGCGATATTGCAAGGGCGAGGGAGGTGGCGCTATCGATATTTTTTTGATGCAACTGCTGTTCGATGTGGCTGCGGATGCTGGCCATGCTTAGCGCAAAGCTGCCCGTAAAACTTATTAACGTAACCAGTGTGATGGCTAACCAGAGTTGTCGTGAAAGAGACATTTAAGACCTGATTTTTATTATCCTAAATCCGTCTTGTAGCGAACCCACCACGCAGGTGAACGTCGAGTGTCGCGAAAGTTTTTGTGGATCATGGTTCCAAACTGAAAAAAGCGATCAACTACCGGATTGAAGATTATTCCATGAGACGATTCAAATGCAGTATAAATAAGTGGGTAAACAAGCGGGGTGACCGAGGCAGAGGTTATCACGGAGTGGACTGTCGTTTCAATTTTGCGCCCGAGGCCGCGCGGGCTGTTTTGATATGAGGAATCCCGGGGCAACTGGCGGAATGCCGGGCAAGGTGTGGGCGCCATATGCGACGGTGGCCGCCGACAGGCGATCCGAGGCGGAAATACTCCCCGCCGCCAGCTCGTCGTCATGAACCGGAGGAATTACATGCGCACCGCCTTCATTTCCCATCCAGATTGCCTGCTGCATGAAATGGCTTCGTATCATCCCGAATGTCCGGCCCGGCTCAGTGCCATTAATGATGAATTGCTGGCTTCCGGATTGATGCGGGCAATGGAACGAATCGAACCCCATGACATTCCCCTTGCATCGATGGAGCAACTGGAGCGGGTGCATTCCCCCGAATATATCGCTTCGCTTGCGGCAAAGGTGCCTTCCACGGGAATCGTTCATCTTGATCCCGATACCTCGATGAACAGGTATAGCTGGAACGCTGCGCTGCGTGCGGCAGGGGCGGTGGTCATGGCAACGGACCTGGTGATTGGAGGGCGCATGACAAATGCCTTTTGCAGCGTTCGTCCCCCGGGCCACCATGCCGAACGGTCCCGCGCGATGGGATTCTGCCTTATCAATAATGTCGCCGCAGGCGTAGCCCATGCCCTGGAGGCGCACGCTCTCGAACGCGTTGCCGTGGTGGATTTCGACGTGCATCATGGCAATGGTACCGAGGATATCTTCCGGAACGATGAACGCGTGATGATGGTCTCGATTTTCCAGCACCCATTTTATCCCTATAGCGGCATCTCGGGGCGTTCGGAGCGGATGGTCAATATTCCGCTTGCGGCTGATAGCGGAGGAGAAGTTTTTCGCTCGGCAGTCAACCGGTTCTGGCTGCCTTCCCTGGAGAAATTCAAGCCACAGATGTTGTTCATTTCAGCCGGCTTCGATGCCCATCGGGACGATGATCTTGCCTCGCTGAATCTTGTAGAGGGGGATTACGCATGGGTGACGCGGCAAATAATGCAGGTGGCATCGGTATGGGCCGGCGACAGGATCATATCCACGCTGGAGGGCGGATATGATCTCAGAGCGCTCGGCAGGAGTGTCGCGGCGCATGTAAAAGCACTGTGCGGTGCGGCGGTTAGCGATTAACGAAATACTGCTCGATGATTTTAGGGTCTGTTCAGCTTTTCCTTCACAGCCCTGGTAATCTTTGGGAGCGGCCATGGTCCAACTTTACCAGGCTCTGGTTTGGCGCATAGCGTTCATGATGAAAGGTGCGGCAGAACGGCGCGCGTGAATCCATGGTTTTCGAAAGGGAATTTTCTGAAGTGTGAATGGTATGCCGACAGAAAAGCGAGCCACGGGCATTAGCGGAACAAGGCGCATTCCATTGGTGCTGCTGATCCTTGTATTGATCGGCGGCGCCCTGGCAGTAAGCCACTACTCTACTGTAAAACCCCCTATCAGGATTGGCGTGCTGCATTCGCTGACTGGCACGATGGCGGAGAGCGAAAAGCCGCTCGTGGACGCTCTTAGGCTTGCCATCGAGGAGGCAAACGCGGCGGGAGGAATAAAAGGGCAAAAAATCGAGGCTATCGTCGTCGATTGCGGCTCCGATCCGGAGCATTGCGCACAGGAGGCGGAGCGCCTGATTACACTGGAGCAGGTACAGGCGTTGTTTGGATGCTGGACTTCGGCTTGCCGCAAGGCAGTGAAAAAAGTCGTGGAAAAACATCATCACATACTTTTTTATGCGCTACGGTACGAGGGCATGGAACAGTCCACGAACATCCTGTATGGGGGCGGTGTACCCAATCAACAGATTATGCCCGCGGTTCATTGGGCGCTGGTAAATCTTGGTAACCGGGGGGAGCCTGGCCAAAGCGGTATCCAGAGCGGTATCCATAGCGGGCGTGGCAAACGAGTCTACCTGACTGGATCGAACGATGATTTTTCGCGCGTAGCCAGTATTCTCATCAAGGATTTACTGGCTGCGCATGGCACGATCATAGCAGGGGAGCGGTATATATCCGCCGGGCTTCCGGATATGGACGATCTGGCGGCGGATATCGCCGGGAAGAGGCCGGACATGGTTCTGAATACCATCAGCGGCACAGACAATGCAATGTTTTTTCGCGCACTGCAAAAGAGGGAAATCACCCCCGAGAGGATACCCGTATTATCTTTCAGCATCACCGAGGTTGGATTGTCCGCCGAGGAAATGCCTCCCATGGCGGGTCATTATGCGGCGCGAAACTATTTCCAGAGCATTCGAGGCGCGGAGAATAAGGCTTTCGTAAGCCGGTTCCGGGATCGCTTTGGACAGGACGCCGTGATCGACGGGCCGGGGGAAGCGTCTTATGTCAACCTGCAAATGTGGGTACAGGCGGCGCTCGAGGCGGACTCGGGCGATGTGGCCCAGGTGCAGCGCACCATCCTGCGCCAGAGCCTGCCAGCACCCGAGGGGCTGGTTTCGGTCGATCCCGCGACGCGCCATGTGTGGAAAATTGCCCGTGTCGGCAAGGCGCGGGGCGATGGTCAGTTCGATATCGTCTGGGATTCCGGCCGTCCGCTGGAGCCGGCCCCATTTCCGAGCTACCGTTCGCGTGAAGAATGGGATCAACTCCTTAGCAGAAGCGAGGAAGCTTCCCTGAGCCTCGCTTCGCCATGAGCATCATCCTCCCCATGACCTTGAGATTCACTTCTCTTACGCAGCGATTCACCGTCTGGTTCGTCGCGGTTTCCCTGCTACCGATTCTGATAATCGGCTACAGCCTGCTGCATACCTTCGAAATCGAAATGGAGAAGACGGCGATCCGGCAAGTCTCCGCCATTGCCGATATGAAAGCAGAACAGATCGATAGCTATCTGCGAGAGCGTCTCCGCGACGCCAAAATCATACAGGCGGCCAGCACCACACGCATGGCCATGCCGGAGCTTGCCGCGGCATATGCCGAAGAGGGGATAAAGTCCGCCGCGTATCGTCAACTGGATGCCCGCTACCGCAAGCATTTCAAGCGTTTTGTCGAGGATGCCGGATATTACGATCTTTTCCTGATTTCTCTCCAGGGCGATATTGTTTATACCCAGGCCCATGAAATCGATTTCGCCACCAACCTGATCACCGGACCCTACCGGAATAGCGGCCTGGCTTATGTTGCGCGCAATGCGCTCGATACGCTGCAGGAAGGCGTGTCGGATTTTGAACGCTACGGACCGTCGAAAGGCGCGATCGCGGCTTTCATGGCTTTTCCGATCATGGCTGAGGGTAAGCTCGAGGGTGTCCTGGCGCTTCAGATATATAGCGAGCGCGTGTTCCAGGTCGTTACCGACAATGTCGGACTAGGTGCGAGCGGCGAAACCATGATAACCCGGCTTCTGAACGAGCGCACCGCCCTGGTGATGGCGCCATTGAGACATGAGCCCAATGCGGCGCTGGAGCTCAAGGTGCCCCTTAACAACCCGCCATTTTCGAAAATGATCCAGAGCGGCCTGCATGGCGAGCGTGGAGCCGGCCTGAAAGAAGATTACCGCGCCAAGGAGGTGGTCGCCGCATGGCGCTATCTGCCGCGCATGAACTGGGGCATCGAGGTCAAGATGGATGCGGACGAGGTGTTTGCATTCGGAAGGCGCGTGCGTACTTTCAGCCTGGTGATTCTCGGGATAACGCTGCTCGCCGCTATTCTTGGCGCTATCCTGTTCAGCAGGCGCGTTGTTGACACCTTGAAAAAGCTCAGCCACAGCGCACAGCATATCGCCGCGGGAAACCTGCAACAACGCGTGCCGGTTGGGGGATGGGATGAGATCGGGCAACTGGCCGGTACTTTCAATACCATGATCGAGCGATTGAATGCGAGCACCCGTAAGCGGGAAGACGCCGAAGACAACCTGCGGCAACTCAATCAGGAGCTGGAGAACAGGGTGGCAGCCCGCACCGCGGACCTGGAGCGCGTCAATGCGGCTCTTGTCAGCAAGGAAGAAGAGACACGTTCCATTGTGGAACACATGGTGGACTGCATTATCACCATTGATGACAAAAGCATTATCCGCTCGGTCAATCCGGTAATAGAAAAACTCTTCGGCTATACGCGCGAGGAGGTGCTGGGCCAGAATATTTCGATGCTCATGCCTGAACCCCATCGCCACGCGCATGACGGCTATATCGACAGATACTTTCGAACGGGGAGGGGGCGTTGTGAATTCGACCATATCCTCACCCTGGAAGTGGAAGGCGTACATAACATCGGCATGGGCCGGGAAGTCGAGGGGCGGCACAAGAATGGCCAGCTCGTCGATCTGTATGTTGCCGTCAGCGAATATTTCGTCGGGGGAAAACGATACTTTACCGGTATTCTGCGCGATATCCACGAGCGCAAGCAGGCAGAGCAGGCATTGCGCGGCAGCGAGCAGCGGCTGAGAGCCATAGTGGATAACCTGGGGGCTTTTGTCGGGGAGATGACGCCTGACGGAGTACTGGTCGAGATCAACCGCACTGCTTTGGAGACGGGCGGCCTGCGGAGCCGGGACGTGATCGGCAAGAAACTCTATGAAACGGCATGGTTTTCGTATAAGGAAGAAGTGCAGGCGCAAATTCGCGAGGATATCGAGAAGGCGCTAGCCGGGAAGATCGTGCGCCACGACCTGGTTGTACGCATCGCCAACCGTGGCCTGATGACTATCGATTTCATGCTGGTACCGGTGCGCGATGCGAAGGGCCAGATAGCCAAGCTCATACCTTCGGGCATCAATATAAGCGAAAGAATGCGTATCCTGCGCGATCTCGAACAGGCTCGTCTCGATGCCGAGCAAGCCAATCAGGCTAAATCGATTTTCCTGGCTGCCATGAGCCATGAGATACGCACCCCCATGAATGGCGTGATCGGCATGGCGGATGTGCTGCAGCAGACCAGTCTCAACGGCTACCAGATGGAGATGGTCGACCTTATCCGCGAATCTGCGTTTGCGCTGCTGGAAATCATCGATGATATTCTCGATTTCTCCAAGATAGAGGCAGGCCGGCTGGAAATCGAACAGGCGCCCACATCGGTGGTGAGCGTCGTCGAGAAGGCCTGCAACATGCTCGAAAGCCTGGCTGCGCGAAAAGGCGTGGAGCTTACCTTGTTCCTGGATCCGGCGATTCCGGAGGAGGTCCTGGGAGACGCGTTGCGCTTGCGGCAAGTGCTTGTCAATCTCGCCAACAATGCCATCAAGTTTTCCAGCGGACAGCAGGAACCGGGCCGGGTGTCAGTGCGGGCGCTTCTGGCCAGCCATGACCGCGATCAGGTGACGGTGGAGTTCCAGATCGCCGACAATGGGATCGGCATGAGCGAGGAGATCCAGGCAAAACTTTTCAGTTCCTTTACCCAGGGCGATACTTCCACGACGCGCAGATTTGGAGGAACCGGACTCGGCCTGGCTATTTCCCATCATCTGGTCGAGCTCATGGGGGGAAGTATCACAGTCCAGAGCGCGCCCGGTAAGGGGTCGACATTCACCGTGCGTCTCACATTTGTGGCGCTTCCTGCCAAACCCGTGGCGAAGGTGGTGGACCTGGCTGGCGTTTCCTGCCTGGTGCTGGGGGACGAGAAGGGGCTGAGCGACGATCTGGCCGTGTATTTGAAATACAGCGGGGCTGCCGTTGAGCGGGTAGCCGATCTCGCGGCGGCCCGTAATCGGATAGAAACGCTTCCGCCAGGCTTGTGGCTATTGATCATCGATGCCGGACATGCCTTTCCCCCCATAGAGGAATTGCGGGAAGCATTTCGCGCACGTCCTGATCTCGATCCTCATTTCGTGGTTCTGGAGCACGGCCACCATCAGCCCGACATCGAGCCGCGGTTCGTGGTCATCCGGCGCGGGCGCCGCCGCCACGAGCGCTCCGAAGCCGTTGATACGGTTACTCTGGATGGCGACGTCATGCATCGGGATGCTTTTCTCCGTGCCGTGGCGATCGCTGCAGGACGGCTGCACGAGGAAATGGCTACACAGCAGCCGGATAAGATCGATTCGCTGGTTGCGCCATCGAGAGACAAGGCGCTGGCGGAAGGCAGGCTGATCCTGGTGGCGGAAGACAATGAAATCAATCAGAAAGTCATCCGGCAGCAGCTTGCGCTGCTGGGATACGCTGCAGACATAGCCCCTGATGGAAAGGAAGCGCTGAAGCGCTGGATGAGCGGCGATTATGCGCTGCTGCTCACCGATCTGCATATGCCGGAAATAGATGGTTATCAGCTGACGGCTGCGATCCGTCTCGCCGAACGAGACAAGGTCCGCAAGCCCATCATCGCCTTTACTGCAAATGCATTGAAGGGCGAGGCGGAGCATTGCCGGGCAGTGGGCATGGATGATTATCTGAGCAAGCCGGTTCAGCTTGCCCATCTGAGAGCGATACTGCAAAAATGGCTGCCCGCGCCAGCGACGCCCGTAACTCCCGCCGCCTATGCTGACCATCTTGTGGCGGCATCGCCTTTCGCATCCCCGGCGGCGCCGGCGGAAAAGAAACCGGTGGATGTGACCATCCTTGAAAACCTGGTAGGAAACGATCCGGCGGTGATCAGCGAATTTCTCCACGATTTCAGGATCAGCTCGGCAAGAGTCGCCGTGGACTTGCGTGCCGCATGCGAAGCAGGGCAGGCCGCGCCGGCGGCGGCGGCCGCACATAAGCTCAAGTCTTCGGCCCGTTCGGTGGGAGCAATGGCTCTGGGCGAATTGTGTGAACAGATGGAGCAGGCAGGGAAAGCAGGGGATATGGATGCGCTGAGAGAATTATTGCCGCGCTTCGAGCTGGAACTGACGTCGGTGAGCTACTATATCGATTCTCTGGAGACCAAGGGTTCCTGAGGGTTTCCGGGTGAGAACGTTAAGCCACTGGTAATATATTCCTGGGAGAATCCCCTGGACAAACCTTTCGTGCCGCAAGGTTTATCCACCGTGGTTTCATGGGTTATGATTACAATGGCAAGCCTGGAACAACGAAGCAGGCCAGCTAGGCTAGGTAGTGCGATGCCAATACGTGAAACCGAGCAATGAGGCAGCCCATTTGACGCCTTGTTTGAGGCTTTATTCAGTATATTTTAGAAAAACAATATGGTCGAACGATCCGCTATCAGGATTCTGGTGCTTGACGATGAATCCTTCATGCTCAAGCTGCTCAACCGTGTTCTTGCCAATCTCGGATTTACATCGGTAATACTGTGCGATAGCGGGCGTGTTGCGCTGGAAAGCATCGATGCAAACTCGCGGCCCAACATTATCCTGCTGGATCTCAACATGCCGGAAATGGATGGAATAGAATTCGTGCGCCATCTCGTCGAGCGCCATTATACCGGCAGCCTCATCCTGGTCAGCGGGGAGGATGAGCGCATGTTGCAGACTGCCGAGAAACTGGTGCAGGCGCACAAGATTCCCATACTGGGGCATCTGCACAAGCCGGTCCGGCCGGAATCGTTATCCCTGCTGCTCGATAAATGGACTCCTCCTTCCAGCAGCGGCCAGGGGATACCAAAAAAAGTTTACCACGCGGAGGAATTGCAGGCTGCCCTAAACAATCGGGAGCTGGTCAATTACTACCAGCCGAAGGTTGCGGTCGCGAGCGGCGAGGTGATTGGCGTCGAGACGCTGGTGCGCTGGAACCATCCGGTGGATGGGCTCGTATTTCCCGATATGTTCATCGGGGTGGCCGAAGCTTTCGGACTGATCGACGAACTGACACAACGGGTTTTCAGCAATGCGCTGATCCAGGCAAAAGTGTGGAGAGAGGAGGGAATCCGGCTTCGCGTTGCCGTGAACGTGTCGATGGATAATCTGGCATCCTTGAGTTTCCTGAATTTTGTTGCTGATATGACTGCCGAAGTCGGCATCGCTCCCCAGGATATCGTGCTGGAAGTGACGGAAAGCCGCTTGATGCAGGATACGCGGGCACCGCTTGAGATACTCACGCGGCTGCGCCTGAAGCGTTTCCGGCTATCCATCGACGACTTTGGCACCGGGCATTCCTCCCTGGCTCAGTTGCGTGATATTCCCTTCGATGAACTCAAGATTGACCAGGGGTTTGTCCACCACGCCTGGAGCAATGAGACCCTGATGGCGATGTATGAAGCCAGTCTGTCACTGGCGAGGCAATTAGGCATGGAAGTTGTTGCCGAAGGTGTGGAAGACCGGAATGACTGGGATCTTCTGCAGCGCACGGGCTGCGATCTCGCGCAGGGAGCTTTTGTTTCCCGGCCCATGCTGCCTGCAGAACTACCCGGCTGGATCGAGATCTGGCACGAGCGCGTGCGGACCGAGCTTTCCCTTGGGAAGCGCTGAATAATCCTGAATCCGGGCAGTTGGACAGGGTGGAGTGTGCGAAAGCCGGCGAGATCAAATGACGAGTGCCGCCGCCACGCGCCGTCCTTCCGCCATCAATATGTTGTAGGTGCGGCATGCCGCCTGGGTATCCATTACTTCCACCCCGATTCCCGCAGCAGTCAGCATTTTCGTCAGGGAAGGATGCGGAAACCGCAGCATGGGTCCTGTCCCTAACAGCACCATTTCAGGCTGCAACGAAAGCAGGAATGCAAAGTGCTCAGGCTCGAGTTGCTCCAGGGTCCTGGGTTCCCAGTCGATGATGAGATCGGGCAGGACGATCAGGCTTTGTTCGTAGCGTATCTGGTTGATCGTAACATATCCGGCACCGTAGCCGGTGAACGTGTTTTGTTCGGATAACCCGGAAAGGTGCAGCTTCAAATCAGTCTCCATTTGCGGCACGTTGGTCTGTCGGGTAACATTACATCTTTTTTGCGATGCAATAAAGCGGAACAAAGGCATGATCAGCCGAACAGACTACCTGCTTGAAAATTAAAATTCCGATTCCGTCGCCCATATCCTCCTCTTTGCAGGAGGCCACGGTGTGTTCGCGGCAACCGCCTCTTCCAGTCATCCAATCCAAAACCATGCAACCGATCCTGAAATCCAGCAAGCTGGCCAATGTCTGCTACGACATTCGCGGGCCTGTGCTGGACCGCGCAAGGCAGATGGAGGAGGAAGGGCATCGCATCATCAAGCTCAATATCGGCAATCCCGCCTCATTTGGCTTTGATGCGCCGCAGGAAATTCTCCAGGATGTGATCCATAACCTGTCTGCCGCTTCCGGATATTGCGATTCAAAGGGGTTGTTCGCGGCACGCAAGGCCATCATGCACTACACCCAGGAGAAACAGATCCAGGGTGTGCGGATGGAGGATATCTATATCGGCAATGGCGTTTCGGAACTGATCGTGATGGCGATGCAGGCGCTGCTGAACACCGGGGACGAAGTGCTGATTCCCGCACCCGATTATCCCTTGTGGACAGCCGCAGTTGTACTGGCGGGAGGAACGCCACGGCATTATGTATGCGATGAGAAGTCGGACTGGCTGCCCGATCTGGATGACATTCGCGCGAAAGTGACTTCCAGCACTCGCGCCATTGTTGTCATCAACCCCAATAATCCGACCGGCGCACTTTACCCGGACGATATCCTGCGCGGGATTGCCGACATTGCGCGCGAGCACCAGCTGATCATCTACGCGGATGAGATATACGATAAGGTATTGTACGATAATGCCACTCATACCTCGATAGCCTCGCTCGCGGACGACGTGCTGTTTGTGACATTGAACGGGCTATCCAAAAATTACCGGGCTGCGGGCTTCCGCTCCGGGTGGGCGGTGGTTTCCGGGCAGAAACAGTTTGCGCGCGACTATATTGCCGGACTGACCATGCTTGCCTCGATGCGGCTCTGTGCGAATGTGCCTTCGCAATTCGGTATCCAGACCGCGCTCGGCGGATACCAGAGCATCAACGACCTCGTGATGCCGACCGGACGCCTCATGCGGCAGCGCGATCTGGCATGGAAGCTGCTCACCGATATTCCCGGCGTGACGTGCTACAAGCCGAAGGCGGCGATGTACCTGTTTCCCCGGCTGGATCCGGAAATTTATCCCGTCGAGGATGATGAGCAGTTTGTCCTGGATCTCCTGCTGGAGGAAAGAGTGCTGCTGGTGCAAGGCAGCGGTTTCAACTGGCCGGCACCCGACCATTTCAGGGTGGTATTCCTGCCCAATAGCGATGACCTCACTGAAGCGATAGGGCGGATCGGCGATTTTCTCGGGCGATACCGCAAGCGAACCCGGATCAGATCACCGGAAGAGAGCAAATGACGGGAAGCGTGATTTTTTATTCTTGACTGTGCATCGTACCAGCAACATTTCCAACAATTCATTCATCTGTCAGGACATGAAACCCATCAGCGTAGGATTACTAGGCATAGGCACTGTCGGCGGGGGTACTTTTGCAGTGCTCAAGCGTAATCAGGAAGAAATCAGCAGGCGCGCGGGGCGAGGAATCATCATTCGCATGATTGCCGACCGTGATGTGGAAAAGGCGCGAAAAATCGCGGGTAATGACATTGTGGTTACGGACGATGCAAACGCAATCGTGACGCATCCAGACATAGACATCGTGGTGGAGCTGATAGGCGGGTATACCGCCGCGAAAGAGCTGACGCTCAAGGCCATAGAAAACGGCAAGCATGTCATCACCGCCAACAAGGCCCTGCTGGCCTCGCATGGCACGGAAATATTTGCGGCAGCCCAGCGGAAGGGCGTAATGGTTGCGTTCGAAGCAGCGGTGGCGGGTGGAATACCCATCATCAAGGCGTTGCGCGAGGGCCTCACGGCGAATCGCATCGAATGGATTGCGGGGATCATCAATGGCACGAGCAATTTCATTCTCTCGGAGATGCGCGACAAGGGATTGACCTTTGATACGGTGCTCAAGCAGGCGCAGAAGCTGGGCTATGCCGAAGCGGATCCCACTTTCGATGTCGAGGGCATCGATGCGGCGCACAAGCTTACCATCATGGCTTCGATCGCCTTTGGGATTCCCATGCAGTTCGACAAGGTTTTCACCGAAGGCATTACCAGACTGACCCGTGAAGACATACGCTACGCGGAAGAACTGGGATATCGCATCAAGCTTCTGGGCATTACCCGGCGCACTTCGGTCGGAATCGAGTTGCGCGTCCACCCGACCTTGATTCCCGCGCGCCGCCTGATAGCCAACGTGGAAGGGGTGATGAACGCCATCGTGGTGAAAGGCGACGCGGTTGGCGCAACGCTATACTACGGCGCGGGAGCCGGTGCGGAACCCACGGCCAGTTCTGTCGTCGCGGACCTGGTGGATGTCACCCGGATGCATACTGCCGATCCGAAACATCGCGTCCCCCATCTCGCTTTCCAGTCCGACCTGCTTTCCAATACGCCGGTCCTGGAAATGGAAGAGGTGGAAACATCTTATTACCTGCGACTGCGAGTCATCGATAAACCGGGGGCATTGGCCGACATCACCCGCGTGCTCGCAGACCTGGGAATTTCCATCGACGCAATGGTGCAAAAGGAACCCAGCGAAGGGGAGGACCATGTGGACATCATCATGCTTACCCATCTGGCTCTGGAGAAAAATATCAACGCCGCAATCGCCGGGATCCAGAAACTGCCCCTCGTGGTGGGTAAAGTGACACGTATCCGGCTGGAGCAATTGAACAGCAAGTAGCGATGTCCTTCAGCTTACGCTGCAGCAGTGCGCCGCAAGGGGGTTTCCCCTTGAATACCTTCGAATACACCGCGACTCCGGCCTGAACCGGCTACCGGTTTCGTTTTTTCAGGAAGAAAAAATGCGTTATGTTTCTACCCGGGGCGGCATGCCGCCCAAAAAGTTTTCCAGCATTCTCCTGGGGGGGCTAGCTGCAGATGGCGGGCTGACCATGCCTGAGGCGTACCCGGAGTTCGATTCCGCCGCGTTGCAGCAATTGCGCGGCCTGAGCTACCGCGAGCTGGCGTTCGAGATCATTTCCCGCTTTGCCGACGATATTCCCACCGCTGATTTGCGCAATATCATTGAACGTACTTACACAGCCGGATCCTTCGGCAGCGATGAAATCACCCCTCTTAAAACCCTGGAACCCGGATTGCATATCCTGGCGCTGTCGAATGGGCCGACCCTGGCATTCAAGGATATCGCCCTGCAATTACTTGGCAATCTGTTCGAATACACACTGGCAAAAACCGAGGACCACCTGAATATCCTGGGCGCCACATCCGGGGATACCGGGCCCAGCGCGGAATATGCCATGCGGGGCAAGGCGGGAATCCGGGTATTCATGCTGTCGCCGCAGGGGAAGATGAGCCGTTTTCAGACAGCCCAGATGTTTTCCCTGCAGGATCCGAATATTTTCAATATTGCCATCCGCGGCGTGTTCGATGACTGCCAGGATATCGTCAAGGCAGTCAGCAATGATTCCGCTTTCAAGCAGAAATACCATATCGGAACGATCAACTCGATAAACTGGGCCCGCATTGCCGCGCAGATCGTCTATTACTTCAAGGGTTATTTTGCCGCAACCCGATCAAACGCGGAACAGGTGTCGTTTGCGGTGCCATCGGGCAACTTCGGCAATATCTGCGCGGGGCATGTGGCTCGAATGATGGGACTGCCTGTCAGGCGCCTGATTCTCGCCACCAATGAAAACGATGTGCTGGATGAGTTCTTCAGGACAGGGCGCTACCGTCCCCGCGGCACCGATGAGACGCATCACACCAGCAGCCCTTCCATGGATATATCCAAGGCGTCCAATTTCGAGCGTTTCATTTTCGATCTGGCGGGACGGGACGCGAATCGGGTGAAGGAGCTGTGGGGGAAAATCGAAAGGGGAGGAGGAGATTTTTTCGATCTTTCCGGCGGCTCCCTGTGGGAGAAGATAAAGGACTTCGGCATTGTTTCCGGAACCAGCAGCCACGCGGCCCGTATCGCAACCATACGGCGGATTCATGAACAGTATGGCGTGCTGGTGGATCCTCACACCGCGGATGGCTTGAAGGTGGGAATGGAATACCGCGAGGAGGGCGTGCCGCTGGTTTGCCTTGAAACCGCGCTTCCGGTCAAATTTTCTGAAAGCATCATGGAGGCTATCAGCCACGAGCCGCCACGCCCAGCCGGGTATCAAGGCATAGAGAACCTGCCACAACGGTATGTGGTGATGAATGCCGACGCCGACCCGGTGAAGACATTCATTGCCGAGCAAGCACGCAATACTGGCGAAGCAGGCACTTTCGAAGAATATGAAAAGGTAGTGCGATAGCGGTTTTTGGAAGACTGTTGCTGCATCGTGACGGGGAAGGCCGCTGTTGCGGCACCGAGGATTTGTTCAGTGCTTCCCTAAATGCGCTGTTTCTTCGCCGCGGAAAGAAAATCATCCAGTATCGGGCCCGAGTCGAGCAATTCGCTGGCGTCGAAGTGAAACTCGGGGTGCCATTGAAATCCCGTCACATAACATTCTCCACGCATGCGTATGGCTTCGATGATGCCGTCGGTGGAGACTGCTTCGACCACGGAATCCCGCCCCAGCCGTTTGATAGCCTGATGATGAATACTGTTGACGAGGTGGACGGGATTATTTCCATATAACGTCGCCAGGCGGGAATTTTCCTCGATATGCACCTGGTGGCGGTGCCGGTCGTACAGCACCGCATCCACATGGGGAGCAGCATCCGGGCACTCCGTGACGATATCCTGGTACAGGCTTCCGCCCAGCGCCACATTGATGAGCTGCAGGCCGCGGCATATGCCGAGTACGGGTTTTCCCTGCACCACGCACTCCCAGAACAGTTCCATTTCGTAAAGATCGCGCACGCGATCACCGGACCATTCAGGCCGGATAGGGGTTTCTCCATAAGAGATTGGACTGACATCCGCGCCTCCCTGCAGCACCAGGCCGTCTATTTCCTTGACATAATCGCTGATGCGCACGCTGGAACGCTCCACCCCTCCCGATTCTATCGCCGGCAGCATGAATGCCAGCGCACGGCGCCGCATGATCCAGTGCGCGACACTCTGTTCGAGATATTGCAGTGTTTTGTTGCGAAATCCCAGTTCTGCAGGAGGGTTGTGCAGAATGCGCGGCGATAAACCAATGCGTAACGGGCGCGTCATCGTGGTGGCTGGTGTAGTGCTTCGGAAGCTCTCTAGTCAAAAATGCCGGATCGGCGTTGTCCCTCGGCATCTCGTGCCGATGGGTGAACAACGCGCTTGATCATTCGCCGCTGACGTCGATCCTGCTCATTTTTAACGTGCTATTCCGGAGATATTCTGAAAGGTCAACTGCACCGATGTGCGCTATCGCATAGTACACTGTATTGCGGCGTAATCCAAAATCGTCAATTCCCCATCCATAACTCGGCCTGCAGTTGCATGACGTCGCCAAGGTTGTGTTCCCGCGCATAGGTGCGGCGAAACCAGCTTGCGCCATTTCCCGCGGAAAGTATTTTCCGGATCTGTTCCAGCGCCTCCACTGCTCCCAGTTCGCTTGCATGGTCGCCGATGCGGTTCAGCATGGCGGTGATATCTTCCCGGATAGTACGCCGCTCATGCGAGCGCGGGTCGATGAAAATCCCTTCGAGTCCGAAGCGGCAGGCCTGGAACCGGTTGAATGTATATACCAGATAGTCATCCTCTTCCGGCGGAGTGCGCTGCTCCACCATGATATAGCGGGACATGGACTGGATGTAGCAGGCGATGGCGGCTGCAACTTCCACTGTGAGCGGCGTGTCGCATACCCGTACTTCAATCGTCCCGAATTCTGGTTTGGGGCGAATATCCCAATAAAAGTCCTTCATCGATTCCACCACGCCGGTAGCCGTCATTTTGGCAAAAAAGGCTTCGAAGTCGCTCCAGCTCAGGACAAAGGGGGCACGTCCGCTCAAGGGGAACGAAAATACGGAATTAAGCCTCGCCGAGGCGAAGCCCGTGTCGTGTCCCTGCACAAAAGGCGAACTGGCCGATAAGGCGATGAAGTGCGGTATATAGCGCGACAGCATGTGCATCAGATGGAGCGCTTCGTCAGGGCCTGCGCAGCCGACATGCACGTGCTGGCCGAATATGGTGAATTGCTTGGCCAGGTACCCATACAGTTCGGAAAGGTAATGAAAGCGGGGAGCGTCGAAAATCTTCTGCTCGCTCCAGTGCTGAAACGGATGCGTGCCTCCACCCGCTACGGCAACGTTGAGGAAACGCCCCGCATCGGAAACTGTTTTGCGCAGTGCGCTCAGTTCCTCGACCAATGCGGCATATTCCTGTTGTACGGAAGTGTTGATCTCGATCATGCTGCGGGTCATCTCGGGCTTGATATCGCCGGGATGCGTATGCTTTGCCACCCGCCGCAGTATGTCGGGCGCGGAAGAAACCAGGTTATAGTCATTGCAACTGAGCAACTGCAGCTCAAGTTCCACCCCCAGGGTGAGTGGGCGAGAGGACGCGAACGGCATCAGGCTCATGTTTTCTCCTCCGGGGTCTCCCCGGCCGCCTTGAGGGCTTTTTGCATCACGATGGGCCCGGCAATCTCCAGTATCACGATACAACTCATCAGCACGAGCCCCATTCCGGCGCCAAATGCGGGAAACATCGTGCTCGTATCCAGCGTAAGCAGAAGCGCAACGCTGGACATGGGCACGAGCGCAATGCCCAAAGCCACCGTCTGGCGCACGCCAATGCCGCTGTAATGCCCCAGCGCGAGCACGGATAGCAGCTTTGCCGCACTGCGCACGACAATGAGCAGCAAGACCAGCAAACCGTAACGCAAGCCGCTCAGGTCTGCGGCCAGGCCATTTGCGATAAACATCAGCACGACCAGAACAGCGCCGGCTGATCCGAAATGCGGGGGGAAAGAACGCGGCCGCTGGCGCTGGTAACGCGTGATCAAGCCGGCCGCAAGCAGCACCAGGATCGGACTGAGCTTGAGGGTCGACGCCATGATGGTCGCGAAGGCGATCATGCCGAACAGCACGAAGGAAAAGGTTTCCTCGTGCCGGCCCACGTAATGATGAATGCGTTCGAAGGTGACGCCGAACAGCCAGGCCAGCAGGGCCGACCCGCTGATGAGGTAGAGTGGAGCCAATATGGAATGCACCAGATCGGTACCGGTTTCGCCGTGCATGAAGGCTACTGCGATTTTGTACAAAATGACCGCATAAATGCAATTGAGGGCGGTCATCAACAAGAGCCTGTCGGTTACCTGGCCCTGGGCGCGCGACTCGGTCACGATGCGCACCACGATGGCCGGTGAAGTGGCGATGGAGATGGCGGCAACCACAAAGGCGGTGACGGAAGGAATATCAAACCAGACCAGGAACAGCAGCACTGCAAAAAAACTTGCTCCAGCTTCGAGCAGGCTGGTGGCGGCAAGCCAGGGATTAGCCTTGAGCCAGCGAAGATTCACCTTGCTTCCCAGTTCAAATAACAGAATCCCAAGTGCGAGGTCGACCACTAGGCGCCATTCGGCGGCGGGTAATTGGGGGATCAAACCCATCCCGCCTGGACCAAGCAACAAGCCGATGCCTATATAACCGACGATGCGCGGGAGGTTGGCGTAGCGCACCAGCGCCTCGCCGACGAGTACGCCCACCACCAGCGAAAGCGCAAGCCAGAGCGCGGGGCTGACAGAAAGCGGCCAGAGGGGAAGATAGCTGGACCAGGTCATGCCGGGACGAGAGACAATATCGGGAAAGCTGCCGTATTTGCCGCCTCAAGCGTTATTTTCGGATACACCCGGCCCTCCTTGTGGATAAAAGTGAACGTGGCGCCTCGTGCTTGTACTAAAACGAAACTGCTTAAAACAGTGAAACGCGTGGTTGCCCGTGGGTGAGGGTTTTGGCTGAGAACCGTAAATCTGGAGAGACGGCTGAATTATAAACGATGAGGAATGGTTGGGAAGCGTTCATCGGATGTTCCATTACTCCGTGCCCTTGGCCGTGATAGGGAAATAGGGTATTCCGGAAGGATTTTGCCTCAATCGAGAACCCTTCCGCTTCGTGGAAAGATCTTTTGATAACAGGAGCCTAAGTAAAAGTTTTCTTTCAGTCTGGTCTTCCCCGCTTCCCGCAGAGTGAAGTTTGCGGATGGGATTGTGATTGTTGCTTATGAACCAGGGTCAGCATGGGTGCAGGACCAGGATTTCCATGATCCTATGGAGGGAATAGCGATTCGGCGAGTTATTTCCTAAAATGATCTTGCGTTTCGCCTCCGGATATGCAGAGAATAAGTATGGCACTTAAGCGGGTAATCAGCGGATAGCTGGCGGACGATGGGCGCTTTGATTTTTTACACTGCGATCTATTTCCTCGGGTTTCTGGCTGCATATTTGCTGAATCAGCTTACCGGCCGCATCCTGATCCGGAATCGGCGGCTTGCCGGTCTTGTCCTGGTCCTTATGGTCGCGGTCGTTCACGCGTCGAAGATCATCAGCACGCCGCCTCCGCACCATTCCGATATCGGGGCGGGATCTGCCTTGGGTTGGTACGTCATTCTTCCGGTTGCAATCATCATTATCGTCGTGACGTATTTGACCTGGCAGGAGGGGCGGGATGATGACGGGTAGGCATCGCAATCCCCGCCCTTTATCGCAATGTAATATTGGTGAGCCCATGCCTGAAAGCCTTGTTCTACTCATGAACGGGATTCAACCGTCTGCCAACTCGCCTTAGCCATTGTCTTATCGCCCTTGCCGGCCTGGTTACGCGCATCGAGTTGCATTCAAGGAACGCTGCCATCGTTTGCTCCTTTACCGCCATTGCCTGGCGGCAATCGGTATTCTCCGCAAGCAATCTTTCCCGGTCTCGTACCATCGGCATGACGGATTGTATATAGCTTGCCATGGCGTGCAGTTCATCCTTGAATATGGATGAAGGAAGGGAGTCCTGTTTGCTGAAATCCTCGATTGCTCTGGTGTACAAAGCCTCCAGTTCGCCTGCCGCGGCGTGAAGTGCGCATTTGCTCCTGACGGCGGTTGTGACGGCCGCGACACGATCAGCATCATATGCGGAAACGGCCTGAATAATGGATGCAGAATTGAATTGACCCGTGGTTAACCTCGGCGAAAAATTCTGACCCCGCAGTAAATCAAGGTTGTCCAGATCGGCAAGATCAAGGCATGCGTTGGGACTGATTGGTAGAAGCGCACATCCGGAAGCGATCGCTTCGATAGCCGATCGGCCGGATGCAAGAACGATATCGTACTCGGGCAGCACCACCTCCGGCGCGCACGTCTCTCCTTGCGGCAGCCAGAGATCGAGCTTGATGCCCATGGATTCGAAGGCCTTGCAAAGCTGCGAGGCATGCCAGCCGGTGCGGTCGAAGCTTCTCAGGTAGAGCAGCGCAGTCCGGGGTTTTTTCCTCGGCGTGCGGACAAAACGAAACCGGTCGAGATCGACCCAATTAGGAATGGTCATGACTTCCTGATCGGTCAAGCCAAGCGACAAACGGATACGCTCTGAAACCACCGAACACATCCCGACGTAGTACAGAAGCCGTGGATGAACCGGCGGTCTTTCCACCCACGGCAGCGATCCATGGCAATGATAGATGGCCGGCACGCCAGGAAATGCACACAAAGCGCGCATCGTATCCAGATGGTGCTGCCCATGGATGATGTCAGGCTTGAAGGGGGATTCGAAAGGATTGAGAATTGTGGGAACCGACATTCCTTTTAACAGGGTTCCTGCCTCGCCGATTTGCGAACTGCATGCCGCAACTTGATGTCCTCGAGAGACCAGAGCCCGCGCGAGGTCGACCACTACCCACTCGCTACCTCCCAAGGCTGCAAGCGTATTGTTGGTAATGAGTATTTTCATGGATGCTGGCATGGTGAGCAAACTTGAGAAAACGCTGAACAACCATTCGCTGCGTTGCTTTTCGCGCATCCCATCCCGCAAAGCCATCGCCGCGCCACCGAGAGGATTCGTTCAGCGTTGTTTCCTTAATTCATCCGAGTGCAGGCGAAGTCAAATCTCGAATATTTGAACGGCTAGACCGCGAGACACGGCGCAAACATTGTCGAATACCCTTATCCGGATGAATAGCTGTAAGAATTTACAGGTTTGCTGGATCGTCATTCCTCGGGGCTGGGTATGAACCTAAATCCGGCAGTCGACCACTCATTTACGGTCCAGATCCATGATCCGTAAAGACTTTCCACGGTACTTAGGGAAGCGCTGAATAAATCCTCGCTGAGCGCGTTGCTGGTAAAATCGGGATGATCATAAGGCGCGCGACGCAGGTCGTAGCCGGGACTACGATGCCAAGGAGCGCAACGCGGTGAGCACCCGATTTTACTGCAACCCTTATGGGGCGGGGCTTTGCGAGCGGTCTGCCTTGTC
>ERZ778028.1346-NODE-1346-length-28310-cov-7.926172_pt1 | contig 28310 bp, 25 predicted proteins | sample MGYA00375758_ERZ778028 | MGnify/ENA primary metagenome ERZ778028 (study PRJEB29350, sample SAMN05389828) | bioreactor metagenome | isolation source: Thiocyanate bioreactor | place: South Africa: University of Cape Town | collected 2014-03-17 ...
AGATCATCGTCGACACCTACGGCGGCGCGTGCCCGCACGGCGGCGGCGCGTTCTCCGGCAAGGACCCCTCGAAGGTCGATCGCTCGGCCGCCTACGCGATGCGCTGGGTCGCGAAGAACGCCGTCGCCGCGGGCCTCGCCGACCGGCTCGAGATCCAGGTCGCCTACGCGATCGGCGTGGCCGCCCCGGTCGGCCTGTACGTCGAGGCGTTCGGCACCGAGCGGCTGCCGCTCGCGACGATCACGAGCGCGATCCGCGAGGTGTTCGACCTGCGTCCCAAGGCGATCGAGCGCGATCTGCAGCTGCGCGACCGCGGCGTCGTGTCCTACCAGGCGACGGCCGCCTACGGCCACTTCGGCCGCGAGCTGCCCGGCTTCACCTGGGAGCGGACCGACCGCGTCGACGACCTCCGCATCGCCGCCGGCCTCGCCTGACCTCCTCGGAGGCCGCGCGCCATGATGGTGTGATGCGCCCGACCATCGCGCGCGTCGTGCTCGACTCGCCGCTGCCGCAGCTCGACCGGCTGTTCGACTACGCGATCCCGGCCGCGCTCCAGGAGGCCGCCCGCCCCGGCGTGCGCGTCCGCGTGCCGGTCCGCGCGGCCGGCCGGGTGATGGACGGCTGGATCGCGGAGCTCGCGGACGAGTCCTCCTTCGCCGGGACGCTCGCCGAGCTCGACGCGGTGGTCTCGCCGGTCCCGGTGCTCGCTCCCGACGTGTGGGCGCTCGCACGCCGGGTCGCCGACCGGGCCGCCGGCGTCGCCGCCGACGTGCTCCGGCTCGCGATCCCGAAGCGCCAGGCCCGGGCCGAGCAGTCCTGGCTCCGCGCGGACGCCGCGGCTCGGGCGGAGGACGGCGCCGTCGATCCGGGCGCTCCCGTGCCCGCGCCCCGGGTCCCCGACTATCCCGCCGAGCTCGCGGCCGCCGTCGCCGCGGGGGAGCGCCTCGTCGTCCAGGCGATCCCCGAGCCGGACGGCTGGGTCGCCGCGCTCGTCGGGCTCGCCGAGGTCGCCGTCGGGGCCGGCCGCAGCGCGATCCTGGCCGTGCCGGACCGGCACGACGTCGAGCGGGTGACGGCCGCGCTCGAGACCGCGGTCGGGGCCGACCGCGTGCTCCGGGTGGACGCCGATCAGCCGGCCGCGGCGCGCTACCGGGCGTTCCTGACCGCCGGCGCCCGCGCCGGGCTCGCGATCGTCGGCACCCGCTCGGCGGTGTACGCGCCCGCGGTCGACCTCGGGCTCATCGCGCTCTGGGACGACGGCGACTCCGCGTACCAGGAGCCCCTGGCGCCCGGCGTGCACGCCCGCGACGCGGCGCTGGTCCGCCAGGAGCTGGCGGGGTGCGCGCTCGTGCTGCTCGCCCACAGCCCGAGCGCCGAGGCCGAGCGGCTGGTCGAGCTCGGCTGGTGCCGCTCGATCGGCTTCGCGGCGCGCCGGCCGCCGAGCGTCATCCCGACCGCGCTGCAGCGCGGCGGCGACCGGCTCGCCGAGCACGCCCGCATCCCGCCCAGCGCCTGGCGGGCCGCGTCCGAGGCGGTCGTCGCCGGGCCGGTGCTGCTGCAGGTCGCCCGGCCCGGCGACGACGCGCCGAGCGGCAGCGGCCGGACCGCGACCGAGCTCGGGCGGGCCTTCCCGCAGGCGAGGGTGGTCGTCTCCGACGGCGCGCACCGGCTGGCCGAGGTCGGCCCCGAGCCCGCCCTGGTGATCGCCACCAGGGGCGCCGAGCCGGTCGCGGTCGGCGGCTATCGGGCGATCCTGCTGCTCGACGGCGAGCGGATGCTCGCCCGCGAGTCGCTGCGGGTCGTCGAGGACGCGCTGCGCACCTGGTCGAACGCGATCGCCCTGGCCGCGCCCGGCGCGACCGCCTACCTCGTCGGCGTCGGCGGGCCCGTCGCGACCGCGCTCGCCCGGTGGCGGCAGTCCGAGGTGGTGCGCACGGAGCTCGCCGAGCGGCAGGCGCTGCGGCTGCCGCCGGCCGTGCGCACCGCGACGCTGACCGGAGACCCGGCCGCGGTCGAGGCGGCCGTCGCCGCCGCGGGCATCGAGACGACGGACGTCATCGGGCCCGTCGCCGAGCAGGACGGCCTGGTCCGGGTCGTGGTCCGCTTCGACTACCGGCGCGGCGCCGAGGTCGCCGCCGCGCTGCGCACCGAGCTGGTCCGGCACGCGACCGGTCGCCGGGCCGCCAGGCGGGTCCACCCGGCGAGGGCCCCGGCGCTGCGCGTGCGGATGGACGACCCCGAGCCGTTCGTCGGGGAGCGCGCCGGAGTCGGGAGAATGGAGCGGTGAACCTCGCAGAGCCCGCGGCCGGCGCGCCGCTGCGCATCGCGTTCGCCGGCAGCCCGGCGGCCGCGGTGCCGTCGCTCGACGCGCTGCTCGCGTCGCGGCACGAGGTGGTCACGGTCGTCACCCGCGAGGACTCGCCGATCGGCCGCCGACGGGTCCTGACGCCGACGCCGGTGGCCGCCCGCGCCGGGTCGGCCGGCGTCCCGGTCGTCCGCGCCGACCGGCTGGACGAGACGGCGACCCGGGCGATCCTCGCGGCCGAGCCCGACCTCGGCGTCATCGTCGCCTACGGCGGTCTGGTCCGGGAGCCGCTGCTCTCGGCCCCGCGGCTCGGCTGGATCAACCTGCACTTCTCGCTGCTGCCGCGCTGGCGGGGCGCAGCGCCGGTGCAGCACGCGCTGCTGGCAGACGACCGGGAGACCGGGGTCTGCGTCTTCCGCCTCGTCCCCGAGCTGGACGCCGGGCCGGTCTACGCCCGCCTCGTGGAGCCGATCGGGCGCTTCCAGACCGCGGGCTCGCTGCTGGAGCGGCTCGCCGGCATCGGCGCCGGAGTGCTCGCCGGGGTCGTCGACGGGCTCGCGGACGGCACCGCCGTCGCGACGCCGCAGACCGGCGAGCCGACGTTCGCCGGCAAGCTCGGCATCGCGGACGGCGTGCTCGACTGGTCGCGCGGCGCGCAGGAGCTCGACCGCCGGATCCGTGCGACGTCGCCGGAGCCGGGCGCCTCGACGACGCTCGACGGGCAGCGGTTCAAGGTCGTCGAGGCCGTCCCCGCGCACGACGGCCCCCAGCTGCCGCCAGGACGAGCCGAGCTGTTCGGTCGGCGGGTGCTGGTCGGGACCGGCTCGGGGCTCCTCGAGCTGCTGACGGTGACGCCGTTCGGGCGCCCGCGGATGGCCGCGGCCGACTGGTTCCGCGGCCGCCCCCGCGACGAGGCGACGGTGCTCGGTGGCTGACGGCGCCCGCTCGGTCGCGCTCGACGTGCTGCACGCCGTCGAGGCCTCGGATGCCTACGCGAACCTGCTGCTGCCAGCGCGGATCGCCGCGGCGGGCCTCGACGAGCGCGACGCGGCGCTCGCGACCGAGCTGACCTACGGCACCCTCCGCCGCCGCGGCCTCTACGACGCCGTCATCGCGCTCGCCGCGAACCGGCCGGTCGCCGACATCGACCCGCGCTCCCTCGACATCCTGCGGCTCGGCGTCCACCAGCTGCTCGCCATGCGCATCCCGTCGCACGCGGCCGTCGGAGAGACCGTGCGCCTGGTGCGCAAGGAGTCCGCGAGAGGCTTCGTGAACGGCGTGCTGCGCGCCGTCTCGCGCGCCGAGCCGGACGAATGGATCGAGCGCGCCGTCGCGACGGCGCGCAGCGGAGAGGAGGCGCTCGCCATCCGGCACTCGCATCCGCTCTGGGTGGTCCGCGCGCTGCGGCAGGCGCTCGTCGCCGAGGGACGCGAGGACGAGCTCGAGGCCGCGCTCGCCGCCGACAACGTCGCGCCCGCGGTCGCGCTCGCGGCGCTGCCCGGGCTCTCCGACACCGGCGAGCTGCTCGCCGGCGGCGCGCGACCGGCCCCGTACTCGCCGGTCGGCGCGATCCTGCCCGGCGGGGACCCGACCCGCCTGCCTCCCGTCGCGGCCGGTCGCGCCCGGGTGCAGGACGAGGGCTCCCAGCTCGCCGCGCTCGCGCTCTCCCGCGCACGGCCCGTCGAGCCCGGGGAGCGCTGGCTGGACCTGTGCGCGGGTCCGGGCGGCAAGGCCGCCCTGCTCGCGGCCGAGGCGGCGGCCGGCGGCGCCTCGCTCACCGCCAACGAGCTCGTCCCGGCGCGGGTCGGCCTGGTCCGCCGCGCGCTCGCCCCGTTCGGCGATGCGGTGCGGGTGGTCGAGTCGGACGGGACGACCCTCGGCGAGCGGGAGCCCGCCGCCTTCGACCGGGTGCTGCTCGACGCGCCCTGCACCGGCCTCGGCGCGCTCCGCCGCCGCCCCGAGGCGCGCTGGCGCAAGCAGCCGGCCGACGTGCCCGGTCTCGGCGAGCTGCAGTCGCGGCTGCTCGACTCGGCGATCGCCGCGGTGCGGCCCGGCGGCCTCGTCGCCTACGTCACCTGCTCGCCGCACGCGGCCGAGACCCGCGCCGTGATCTCCGCGGCGCTGCGGAGGCACCCGGGGGTGCGCGCCCTGGACACCGGGGAGGCGCTGCAGCGCGTCGCCCTCGAGCCGCTCGACCTCGCACCCGGCGCGCACGCCCAGCTCTGGCCGCACCGCACCGGCACCGACGCGATGTTCGTCCAGCTGCTCGAGCGGACCGCCGACTGAGCCCGCGGGCGGCCCGATACGGTGGTGGCATGGCGAGCGTCCGCATCAACCCCTCCATCCTCGCCGCGGACTTCGCCCGCATGGCCGACGAGCTCGCGCGGATCGCGAACGCCGACCTGGTGCACGTCGACGTGATGGACAACCACTTCGTGCCGAACCTCACGTTCGGCCCGCAGATGGTCGAGCGGATCGCCGCGACCAGCCCGGTGCCGCTCGACGTGCACCTGATGATCGACGAGCCGGGCCGCTGGGCGCCCGGCTACGCGAGGCTCGGCGCCGCGAGCGTCACCTTCCACGCGGAGGCCGCCGAGGCCGCCGGCGACGACCTCGCGGGGCTCGCCGGAGCGCTGCGCGCCGCCGGCGCCAGGGCCGGTCTCGCGATCAATCCCGGCACGCCCGTCGAGCCGTACCTGGACCTGCTGCCGGCGTTCGACCAGCTGCTCGTCATGACGGTCGAGCCCGGCTTCGGCGGCCAGTCGTTCATCGCCGACGTGATGCCGAAGGTCGCGACGGTCCGCGCCGCGCTGCAGGGCACCGACCTCGACGTCTGGCTGCAGGTCGACGGCGGGGTGACCCGCGACACGATCGCGATCGCCGCCGACCACGGCGCCGACACGTTCGTCGCCGGCTCCGCCGTGTTCCGCGCCGCCGACCCCGCGGCGGAGATCGACGCGCTCCGCGAGATCGCGAGCAGCCACGCGCACTAGCGCCGAGCGGGACCGCGTCGCAGGCCGACTGCGCGCCGCCGGATCGGTCTTCGCGGAGGACGAGGCGGCGATCCTGCTCGACGCCGCCCGGGACCGCGCCGAGCTCGAGGCGCTCGTGTCGCGCCGCGTCGCCGGCGAGCCGCTCGAGCACCTCGTCGGCTGGGTCGACTTCGGCGGGCTGCGGCTCTCGGTCGGACCCGGCGTCTTCGTCCCGCGCCAGCGCTCTCGGCTCCTCGCGCGAGCCGCGGTGCGCGCCGCGGCGGCGCACGAGCACCCGGTCGTGCTCGAGGCCTATGCGGGCGCCGCGCCGATCGCCGCGGCCGTCGCGGCGGCGCTGCCGGCCGCCGAGGTGCACGCCGCCGACATCGACCCGGGCGCGCTGCGCCGGGCCGGGGAGAACCTGCCGCCCGGCGCCGGCGTCCACGCCTCCGCCTGCCTCGTCGGGCTGCCCGACGGCCTGCGCGGCCGAATCGTCGTCATCGCGGCGGTGCCGCCCTACGTCCCGGACGACGAGCTCGGGCTCCTCCCGAGCGACCGACGGGCGCACGAGCCCGCGATCGCGCTGCTCGGCGGCGCCGACGGCCTCGACCACGTGCGCGAGCTCATCGACGCCGCCGCCGAGTGGCTCGCGCCCGGCGGCCGCGTCCTCGTCGAGCTCAGCCGCCGGCAGGGGCGCGCGGCGGCCGCCGCCGCCCGGCGCGCGGGCTATCGCGCCTCCTACCGCACCGGTCCCGACCGCCAAACCGCGATCCTCGACCTGCGCGCGCGAGCCGACGGGGTCTCCTAGGCTGGACCACCATGAGCGAGAAGACCAAGCCCGAGATCGACTTCATCGAGGGCCCCGAGCCCGAGGAGCTCGTCATCACCGACCTCGAGGTCGGCGACGGCGCCGAGGCGAAGCCCGGGGACCGGGTCGAGGTGCACTACGTCGGGGTGGACTTCGAGTCCGGCGCCGAGTTCGACTCCTCGTGGGGCCGCGGCCAGTCGATCGAGTTCCCGCTCGCCGGTCTCATCGCGGGCTGGCAGGAGGGCATCCCCGGCATGCGGGTGGGCGGCCGCCGCCAGCTCGTCATCCCGCCGGAGCTCGCCTACGGCCCCGAGGGCGCCGGCCACCGCCTCTCCGGCCGCACCCTGATCTTCGTCATCGACCTCCTCCGCGTCGCCTGAGCCGCCCGCGCCCTGGGGCGAAGAGTCCCGGTACCCTGGATGCCGTGAAGACCTTCGACGCGCTGTACGCCGAGCTCAGCGAGAAGGCGACCGCACGGTCGGAGGGCTCCGGCACGGTCGCGCTGCTCGACGCCGGCGTGCACGCGATCGGCAAGAAGATCGTCGAGGAGGCCGCCGAGGTCTGGATGGCCGCCGAGCACGAGTCGAAGGACGACGCGGCCCTCGAGATCTCGCAGCTGCTGTATCACCTGCAGGTCCTCATGCTCGCGACCGGGATCGAGCCGGAGGACGTCTGGCGACATCTCTGATCGCCGACGCCCGACCCACCGACCCCGAACCCAGAAGGCAGCGACCATGCTGAGAATCGCGGTGCCCAACAAGGGCACGCTCTCCGAGACCGCCGTGGAGATGCTCCACGAGGCCGGCTACGCGCAGCGGCGGGACCCCCGCGCGCTCTCCGTGCGCGACGAGCGCAACGACGTCGAGTTCTTCTACCTGCGCCCACGCGACATCGCGACCTACGTCGGCTCGGGCGCGCTCGACGTCGGCATCACCGGCCGGGACCTGCTGCTCGACTCGCGCAGCGCCGCGCAGGAGGTCGCCGCCCTCGACTTCGGGCACTCGACGTTCCGCTTCGCGGGCCCGCCGGCGGCGTTCGCCGGGCTGGCGGAGCTGGCCGGCCTGCGGGTCGCCACCAGCTACGTCAACCTGGTCGGGGACTTCCTCGCCCGCAACGGCGTGCAGGTGCAGATGGTCGGCCTCGACGGCGCGGTGGAGTCCTCGGTCAAGCTCGGCGTCGCCGACGCGGTGGCGGACGTGGTGAGCACCGGCTCGACGCTGCGCGCCCAGGGCCTGGAGATCTTCGGCCCGGTGATCCTGGAGTCCGAGGCGGTGCTGGTCAGCGCGAACCCGGCGCTGCCGGGGATCTCGACCCTGCTGCACCGGCTGCGCGGCGTCCTCGTCGCCCGGCAGTACGTGCTCGTCGACTACGACGTCGAGAAGTCGAGGCTCGAGGCGGCGACCCGGATCACGCCCGGCATCGAGTCGCCGACGGTGTCGCCGCTGCACGACCCGGACTGGGTCGCGGTCCGCGCGATGGTGCCGCGCGCCGACACGAACCACGTCATGGACGAGCTGTACGCCGTCGGCGCGCGGGCGATCCTGGTCACCGCGATCCACGCCGCGAGGATCTGAGACGCGCCCGGACCGGCGCGGGAAGGGAGAGCACGCGATGACCCTCGCGATGCGCGTGATCCCCTGCCTCGACGTCTCCGCCGGCCGGGTCGTCAAGGGGGTCAACTTCGAGAACCTCCGCGACGCCGGCGACCCCGTCGAGCTCGCGCGACGCTACGGCGCGGAGGGCGCCGACGAGCTGACGTTCCTCGACGTGTCCGCGACGGTCGACGACCGCGCGACGATGTACGACGTCGTGCGGCAGACGGCGGAGCAGGTCTTCATCCCGCTGACGGTCGGCGGCGGGGTCCGCTCGGTCGAGGACGTCGCCCGGCTGCAGGGGCACGGGGCGGACAAGGTCGGCGTCAACTCGGCGGCGATCGCCCGCCCCGCGCTCGTCGACGAGATCGCCGACCGCTTCGGCGCGCAGGTGCTCGTGCTCTCGCTCGACGTCCGACGCAGCCGGCGGACCGAGTCGGGCTTCGTCGTCACGACGCACGGCGGACGCCAGGAGACCGCGCTCGACGCGCTCGCCTGGGCGGCGGAGGCGATCGAGCGCGGCGCGGGGGAGCTCCTCGTCAACTCGATCGACGCCGACGGCACCAGGCAGGGCTTCGACCTCGAGCTGATCGGCGCGATGCGCGCCATCAGCCGGGTGCCGATCATCGCCAGCGGCGGGGCCGGCGCCGCGCGCCACTTCCCGCCGGCCGTCGCGGCCGGCGCCGACGCGGTGCTCGCGGCGAGCGTGTTCCACGACGGCATCCTGACGGTCGGCGAGGTCAAGGCCGAGCTGGCCGCGGCCGGCGCCATCGTCCGGGCCGACCCCCGGCCACCGAGCGAGCGGAGCGAGTCGAGATGAACGGACGCGACGACGTCGAGGCGGTCCTCGACCGCGCGCGATTCAAGGACGACGGGCTGCTGCCGGCGATCGTCCAGGCCGCCGGCAGCGGCGAGGTCCTGATGCTCGGCTACATGGATCGGGAGGCGCTGCGGCGCACCCTGACGGAGGGCCGGGTGACCTACTGGAGCCGCAGCCGCCAGGAGTTCTGGCGCAAGGGCGACACCAGCGGCCACGTGCAGTACGTCCGGGCCGCCGCGCTAGACTGCGACGGCGACACCCTGCTCGTCACCGTGGAGCAGATCGGCCCGGCCTGCCACACCGGCGCGCGCTCCTGCTTCGAGGTCGACCCGCTCGACCCCGTGGTCGGCGGGGCATGAGCCGGGTCCGCTAGCGTTCCGGTATGACCACGACGCCTCCGGATTGGTACGACGACGGCTCGGGCCGGCGACGCTGGTGGGACGGCACCCAGTGGACCGAGCACGTCGAGGCGCCGCAGCCCGCGGCCCCCGCGGTCTACGCCGCGCCGTACCAGCAGCAGGTCCCGCTCGACCAGCCGCTCTACGGCGCGACGTTCGGCCAGGCGGTGAGCCGGTTCTGGAGCAAGTACGCGACCTTCGACGGGCGCGCCAGCCGATCCGAGTACTGGTTCGCCTTCCTGTTCTTCATGCTGCTGTTCTGGGTGCCGCTGCTGAACCTCGCGATGATCATCCCGATGATCGCGGTCGCGGTCCGTCGGCTGCACGACACGAACCGCTCCGGCGCGTTCTACTTCCTCGGCTTCATCCCGCTCGCGGGCTCGATCATCCTGATCGTGCTGCTCGTGGACGAGCCGGTCCCCGCCGGCGCCCGCTTCGACGCGGCCGCCCGCTACGGCTACCGGCCGCCGCCCGGCGCGCAGACGTCGGCACCGCCGCAGTACTGAGCAATCCGCGCCGGCGGGGGAGAATGGTCGGGTGTCCACCACATCCTTCGCCGACTTCGAGGCGAGCCTCGCCGCCGGCCACCGGGTCATCCCGGTGCTGCGCGAGCGCTTCGCGGACGCCGAGACCCCGGTCGGGATCTACCGGAAGCTCGGCGCCGGCCGGCCCGGCACCTTCCTCCTGGAGTCCGCGGAGCAGGGCGGCATCTGGTCGCGCTGGTCGTTCGTCGGGGTCGGCGGCTTCGGCGTGCTCACCCAGGACGAGGGCCGGACGGCCTGGCTGCCAGGAGGGCTCTCCGCGGAGCGGGCGCTCGGCGAAGCCGCGTTCCTCCCGCCGCTGGCGGCGCTGGACGCCGTCTTCCGCCGCTGGTCGACCCCGCGCGTGGAGGGGCACCCCCCGCTGACCGGCGGCCTGGTCGGCTTCATCGGCTGGGACGCGGTGCGCCAGCTGGAGCACCTGCCGCATCAGCCCCCCGTCGAGCACCAGGTGCCCGGCCAGGCCTTCGTGTTCGTCAGCGAGCTCGTCGTGCTCGACCACCGCTACGGCACCGTCGTGCTCATCGCGAGCGCGCTCGCCGACGAGCCGGGCGCCGACCCGCGGGCGCTCTGGGCCGACGCCCAGGACCGGCTCGACCGGCTCGAGGCCGAGCTCGCGCGGCCGAGCGCGCCGGACGTGGCGCAGATCGACCTCGCCACGCCGCCGTCGGCGCGGCCGCGCGGCAGCCGCGAGCAGTACGAGGCCGCCGTCGTCCGCTCGAAGGAGTTCGTCCGCGACGGCGACGTGTTCCAGGTGGTCATCTCGCAGCGCTTCGACGCCGACTGCGCGGCCGACCCGCTCGACGTCTACCGGGTGCTGCGGGCGCTCAACCCGAGCCCGTACATGTACCTGCTGAGCCTGTCCGACGCCTCTGGGGAGCCGTACGCGATCGTCGGCTCGAGCCCGGAGGCGCTCGTGAAGGTGACCGCCGGCCACATCACGATGCACCCGATCGCCGGCTCCCGGCCGCGCGGCGAGACGCCGGAGGCGGACGCGGCGCTCGCAGAGGAGCTGCTCGCCGACCCGAAGGAGCGCGCCGAGCACCTGATGCTGGTCGACCTCGCCAGGAACGACGTGTCGAAGGTCGCGGTGCCCGGCACCGTCGAGGTGACCGAGTTCATGGTCGTGGAGCGCTTCAGCCACATCATGCACATCGTCTCGACGGTCGAGGGGGAGATGCGCCAGGGCACGACGCCGATCGACGTGTTCCGCGCGACCTTCCCCGCCGGCACCCTGTCCGGAGCGCCGAAGCCGAGGGCGCTGGAGATCATCGACGAGCTCGAGCCGACCGCCCGCGGGGTCTACGGCGGCGTGGTCGGCTACTTCGGCCTGGCCGGGGACGCGGACCTCGCGATCGCGATCCGCACGGCGGTGATCCGGGACGGGATCGCGACGGTGCAGGCCGGCGCCGGGCTCGTCGCCGACTCGGACCCGGAGACCGAGCACCAGGAGACCGTCAACAAGTCCGCCGCGCCGCTGCGGGCGATCGCGATCGCGAACGCGCTGCGGCGGTAGGCCCCGTGGACCTCTGGTTCGTCATCGCGGCGCCGATCGTCGTCGCCGTGTTCCTCGGCTGGTACCTGTGGGCCTCGGCGCGGCGCCGCAGGACGGTGCGCGAGCAGCACGGCGTCGACCCGCGGGACACCTGGGACGCGCTGTCGGCGGGCGAGGACCCGACCGACGACGCCCGCTAGACTCGCTGCCATGACCGACGAAGTGCACGACCCCGGCCACGGCAACTCGCCGGCCGCCTGGACCGCCGTCATCATCATCCTGGTGGCGTTCATCATCGGGACCTTCGCGTTCTGGTTCGAGGCGCAGGGCCTCGGCACGCTGTGGCTGGTCTGGGCCTCCGCGGGCCTGCTCGTCGTCGGGCTCATCGTCGGCGGCATCATGAAGGCCGCCGGCTACGGCGTCGGCGGCGCCAAGGTCAAGTCGAAGCACTGAGATGCGCTCCGGCCTCCTCGCCGAGCTGATGGCGGGTGCGCTCGAGGACGCCGCGGCGCGCGCGCAGCGGCTCCCGGCGCGCACGCTCGAGGCGCAGGCGATCGCCGCGCCCGCGCCGCGGGACGCGCTCGCCGCGCTCGCGCCGCGCGACGCCGTGCACGTCATCGCGGAGATCAAGCGCGCCAGCCCGAGCCGGGGCGCACTCGCCGAGATCCCCGACCCGACGGAGCTCGCCCGCGCCTACGAGGCCGGCGGCGCCTCCGCGATCAGCGTCCTGACCGAGGGCCGACGCTTCGGCGGCTCGCTCTCCGACCTGCGCGCCGTCCGGGAGGCGGTCGGCCTGCCGGTGCTCCGGAAGGACTTCATCGGCAACGAGTACCAGATCCTCGAGGCGCGCGCCGCCGGCGCCGACCTCGTGCTGCTCATCGTCGCCGCCCTCGACCAGCCGGTGCTCGCCCGGCTGCACGCCTTCATCGGCGAACTCGGCATGACGCCGCTCGTCGAGGCGCACGACGCCGAGGAGCTCGACCGTGCGGGCGAGGTCGGGGCCCGCCTGGTCGGCGTCAACGCGCGGGACCTGACGACGTTCGAGCTCGATCCGGAGCTGTTCGGCCGGCTCGCGGACGACTTCCCGCCGGACGCGATCCGCGTCGCGGAGTCGGCGGTGCGGACCGCGCAGGACGTCGCCCGCTACCGGGCCGACGGCGCCGACGCGGTGCTGGTCGGCGAGGCCCTGGTCACCGGCGGCGACCCCGCGACGGCCGTCCGATCGTTCCTGGAGGGATGAGATGGGACTTCGAGACGAGCGCGGCCCGTTCTTCGGCGAGTACGGCGGACGCTACATGCCGGAGAGCCTGATCGCCGCGATCGACGAGCTCACCGCCGCCTACGAGGCGATGCGCCTCGACCCGGCCGCCCAGGCCGAGCTCGCCGAGCTGCACGCGAGCTACAGCGGCCGCCCCTCGATCATCACCGAGGTCCCCCGCTTCGCCGAGCACGCCGGCGGCGCGCGGATCATCCTGAAGCGCGAGGACCTCAACCACACCGGCTCGCACAAGATCAACAACGTGCTCGGCCAGGCGCTGCTGACCCGGCGCCTCGGCAAGACCCGCGTGATCGCCGAGACGGGTGCCGGCCAGCACGGCGTCGCGACGGCGACCGCCGCGGCCCTGTTCGGCTTCGACTGCACGATCTACATGGGCGAGGTCGACACGCAGCGCCAGGCGCTGAACGTCGCGCGGATGCGCCTGCTCGGCGCCGAGGTGGTGCCGGTGACCACCGGCAGCCGGACGCTCAAGGACGCGATCAACGAGGCCTACCGGGACTGGGTCGCGAGCGTCGAGGCGACGAACTACATCTTCGGCACCGCGGCCGGCCCGCATCCGTTCCCGGCGATGGTCCGCGACTTCCAGAAGATCATCGGCGAGGAGGCCCGCGAGCAGGTGCTCGGGCTGACCGGCCGGCTCCCGGACGCCGTCGTCGCCTGCGTCGGCGGGGGATCGAACGCGATCGGCATCTTCGACGCCTTCCTCGACGACCCCGGCGTGCGGCTGATCGGCTACGAGGCGGCGGGGGAGGGCGTCGACACCGAGCGGCACGCCGCCTCCATCGAGCGCGGCCGGCCCGGCGTGCTGCACGGCGCGCGGACCTACGTGCTCCAGGACGAGGACGGCCAGACGATCGAGTCGCACTCGATCAGCGCCGGCCTCGACTACCCGGGCGTGGGCCCCGAGCACGCCTGGCTCGCCGACATCGGCCGCGCCGAGTACCTGCCGGCGACCGACACCGAGGCGATGGACGCGCTGCGCCTGCTCTCGCGCACCGAGGGCATCATCCCGGCGATCGAGTCGGCGCACGCGCTCGCCGGGGCGATGCGCCTCGGCCGGGAGCTCGGCCCGGACTCGATCATCCTGGTGAGCCTCTCCGGTCGCGGCGACAAGGACATGACCACCGCCGGCCGATGGTTCGGCCTGTTCGACGAGGGGGCCGTCGGATGACATCGCCGCGAGAGCTGGTCGGCTACCTCCCGGTCGGCTTCCCCGATCTGCAGGGCAGCGTCGACGCCGCCGTCGCGCTGCTGGAGCACGGGGTCACCGCGCTGGAGCTCGGGATCCCGTACTCCGATCCGGTGATGGACGGCCCGGTCATCCAGGAGGCGACCAACGCGGCGCTGGAAGCCGGGTTCCGCATCCCGATGGTGTTCGAGGCGGTCGCCGCGATCCGCGAGCGCTCGACCGCGCCGGTCTACGTCATGACCTACTGGAACCCGGTGCTGCAGCACGGCGTCGACCGCTTCGCGGACGAGCTCGCCGCCGCCGGCGGCACCGGGCTGATCACCCCGGACATCACGCCCGACGCCGCGGCCGACTGGATCGCCACCAGCGACCGGACGGGCCTCGACCGGGTGTTCCTGGCGGCGCCGACCTCGACCGACGAGCGCCTGCGGCTGATCGCCTCGGCCAGCCGAGGCTGGGTGTACGCGGTCAGCACGATGGGGGTGACCGGCGCGCGCGAGGACCTCGACGCGGCGGCCAGGGCGCTCGTGCCGCGGATCCGAGCCGCGGGCGGCGAGCGCGTCTACGTCGGCATCGGCATCTCGACCCGGCCGCAGGTCGAGGAGGTCTGGGGCTACGCGGACGGTGCGATCGTCGGCTCGGCGATCGTGCGCGCCATCCGGCGCGACGGGGCGGCGGGCGCCGCCGGGATCGCCGCGGAGCTCAGCGGACGCTGAGCGCCGCGGACGCGATCGACTCGAACGAGTGCATGCTCGTCGAGATCGACTCGAACACGCTCCCGAGCAGCAGCACCGACCAGATCAGCCCGCCGACGAACACCGCCGCCATGATCGCGATCATCGCCCACATCGGCGCCCAGCCGCTGCCGGTGCGGCGCCGGACGATGACCGAGCGTCCGATCACGTAGACGAGCGCGCCGCCGCCCACGAGCGCGAAGAACGCGTACGCCCAGTGGAACGGGCGCACCACGCCGCGCCGCCCGAGCTCGCGCCAGTCCAGCCAGGCGAACACGATGCCGGCGGCGACGAGCAGCCAGCCGACCGCGACGACGACGAACACCGTCGCGAGCACCCCGCCGGTCATGCGGAGCACCTCGCCGGCGATCTCCGGCCCCATCGTGCCGCGGGGGGCGCGCACCGCCTCCCCGAGGATCGAGCCGACGAAGGAGGGATAGACATGACCGAACTGCACCAGGAACGGCACCGTCAGCAGCGCCTGCAGGCCGTAGCCGGCGACGATCAGCCAGATCCAGACGGTGTGCGGGCTGGTGCCGTCCGGGGCGCGCGGCGGCTCCGGCGGCCGGACCGGGGCCGCGGCGGCGCGCGCCTCGCTCCAGCGGACCCCGTCCCACCAGCGCTGGCCGGGGACGCCGGCGGGGTCCGGGTACCAGCCGGGAGGGACGGCGCTCATGCCTCGACCATAATCGAGCCGCGCGGCGCCTGTCAGCCCCGCGCGGATAGACTCTCCCGGTGACCCTCGCGAGCGTGCTGCCCCTCAGCATCCCGAGCCCGCCCACCGAGTGGCAGATCCCGATCAGCATCCCGATCGGGCAATGGCTGCCGTTCCTCGGCTCCGGCACGGTCATCAGCATCCACATGTACGCGCTGTGCATCCTGGCGGGGATCGTGGCGGCGATCTGGCTGACCGAGGCGCGGCTGCGCCGGCGGGGCGTGGAGCCGTGGGCGATCATCGACATCGTCATCTGGGCGGTGCCGCTCGGCATCGTCGGCGCGCGCGCCTGGCACGTGCTCACCCACCCCACCGACTTCTTCTACCCGGGCGCCGACCCGTGGGCGGTCATCCGGATCTGGGACGGCGGCGGCGCCATCTTCGGCGCGCTCGTGCTCGGCGGCGTCGGCGCGTTCATCGGCTGCCGGATGAGCGGCATCCGCTTCCTGAGCTTCGCCGACGCCCTCGCGCCCGGCCTGCTCATCGCGCAGGCGCTGGGGCGCTTCGGCAACTGGTTCAACCACGAGCTGTTCGGCATCCCGACGACCCTGCCGTGGGGCCTGGAGATCGACGCGTCGAACCCGGCGTACCCGGTCGGCTTCCCGGAGGGCGTGCTGTTCACCCCGACGTTCCTCTACGAGATGATCTGGAACCTCGTCGGGGCTGCCGCGCTGCTGCTGCTCGAGCGGAGGCTCCGGCTGCAGTGGGGCCGGGTGTTCGCGCTCTACCTGGTCTGGTACGGCATCGGACGGTCCTGGCTGGAGGCGATCCGCCTGGACCCGAGCGAGATCGTGCTCGGCCTGCGCATCAACGACTGGGGCGCCATCGCGGCGATCCTGCTCGGCGTCGTGATCTGGATCACGCAGTCGATCCGCCACACCGGGCGCGAGGCGAGCCCCTACCGGCCCGGGCGCGAATGGCGAGGGAAGGACGCTGGGGTAGAATCCGAGGACACGTATTCGGACGCCGATTTCGCGCCGACCACCGCGAAGTAGGACGGCCCGCCACAAGCGGGGCCGGAATCTGGCGGGAGGCGTCCGGCCACCCGATTTCCACCTCCATGGGTCAGTGCCGCCCCATCCCAGTTCCCCAGTCGTGAGGACGGTTGCCATGGGTCTCACTGCGTCGCCGTATCGGCGGTTCTCCGCGCTGCCGGAGGCCACCGGCCTGTACGACCCCCGGTTCGAGAAGGACGCCTGCGGGCTCGCGATGGTCGCGACGCTGCGCGGCACCGCCGGGCACGACATCATCGCCACCGCCCTCGACGCGCTGCGCCACCTCGAGCACCGCGGCGCCGTCGGCTCCGACGCCGGCACCGGCGACGGCGCCGGGATCATCACCCAGATCCCGGACGCCTTCCTGCGCGCGGTCGCCGGCATCGAGCTGCCCGCCGCCGGCCGCTACGCGGTCGGCCTCGCCTTCCTGCCGACCGACGCCGAGGAGCGCGAGGCGGTCAAGGCCGGCATCGACCGGCTCGCCCGTCAGGAGCAGCTGAGCGTGCTCGGCTGGCGCGAGGTGCCGACCGTCCCGGACGCGCTCGGCCAGCTCGCCCGCGATGCGATGCCGCACATCGAGCAGCTCCTCCTCGCCTCGACGCGGCTCTGCGAGAAGGGCGGGCCGATCGGCGGCGTCGAGCTCGAGCGCCAGGCGTTCCGGCTGCGCAAGCGCGCCGAGCGCGCCTTCGAGGTGTACTTCCCGTCGCTGTCGTCGCGCACGCTCGTCTACAAGGGCATGGTGACGACGCTGCAGCTCGAGCCGTTCTATCCGGACCTCTCCGACGAGCGCTTCGCCTCCAAGCTCGCGCTGGTGCACTCCCGGTACTCGACGAACACGTTCCCGTCCTGGCCGCTCGCGCAGCCGTTCCGGATGCTCGCGCACAACGGCGAGATCAATACCGTGCAGGGCAACCGCAACTGGATGCGCGCCCGCCAGTCGCAGCTGCAGTCCGAGGCGCTCGGCGACCTGAGCCAGCTGTTCCCGATCAACGCGCCCGGCGCCTCCGACTCGGCGAGCCTGGACGAGGTCGTCGAGCTGCTCGTGCTCGCCGGCCGCTCGCTGCCGCACGCCATGATGATGTGCGTCCCCGAGGCCTACGAGAACCGGATCGACGTCGACCCGGCGCGGCGCGCGTTCTACGAGTACCACTCGATGCTCATGGAGCCGTGGGACGGCCCCGCCGCGCTGGTCTTCACCGACGGCACCCTGGTCGGCGGCACGCTCGACCGCAACGGGCTGCGGCCGAGCCGCTACCTGGTGACCGACGAGGGCCTCGTCGTGCTCGCCAGCGAGATCGGCGTGCACGCGATCGACCCGGCGCGCGTCGTGCGCAAGGGGCGGCTGCGGCCGGGCCGGATGTTCCTGGTCGACACGGCCGCCGGGCGCATCATCGAGGACGAGGAGATCAAGTCCGAGCTCGCGAACGCGGCGCCCTACCAGGAGTGGCTCGCCGCCTCGCGGATCGCGCTCGCCGACCTGCCGGAGCGCGAGCACATCGTGCACACGCCGCTGTCCGTCGCACGCCGGCAGCGCACCTTCGGCTACACCGAAGAGGAGGTGCGCATCCTCATCACGCCGATGGCGCGCACCGGCGCCGAGCCGCTCGGCGCGATGGGCTCGGACACCCCGGTCGCGGTGCTCTCCGACCGGCCGCGCACGCTGTTCGACTACTTCACCCAGCAGTTCGCCCAGGTGACGAACCCGCCGCTCGACTCGATCCGCGAGGAGGTCGTCACCTCGATGCGCACCGGGCTCGGACCGGAGCGGAACCTGCTCGCGGCAACCCCCGAGCACGCCAGGCAGGTCTCGCTGACCTTCCCGGTCATCGACAACGACGAGCTCGCGAAGATCCAGCACATCGACGGCCGCCGCAGCGGTCGCGCGGTCACCATCCGCGGCCTCTACGACGTGCTACGCAAGGACCAGGACATCGAGCACCGGCTCCGCGAGATGTGCGCCGAGGCGGACCGGGCGATCGAGGGCGGCGCGGAGTTCATCGTGCTCTCCGACCGGGACTCGGACAAGGACTACGCCCCGATCCCGTCGCTGCTCTCGCTGTCCGCGGTGCACCACCACCTGATCCGCGCCGGCACCCGGATGCGCACCGGCCTCATCGTCGAGGCGGGCGACGTGCGCGAGGTGCACCACGTGGCGCTGCTGATCGGCTACGGCGCCTCGGCGGTCAACCCGTACCTCGCGATGGAGACCGCGGAGGACCTCGCCCGCCGGGGCATGATCGAGGGCATCGCGCCCGAGCAGGCCGTCCGGAACCTGATCAAGGCGCTCGGCAAGGGCGTGCTCAAGGTCATGTCGAAGATGGGCATCTCCACGGTGTCCTCCTACGCGGGCGCCCAGTGCTTCGAGGCGATCGGGCTGTCCCAGGAGTTCGTCGACGAGTACTTCACCGGCACCCGCTCGCTCCTCGGCGGCGTCGGGATGGAGGTCATCGCGGCCGAGGCCGCCGCCAGGCACGAGCGCGCCTACCCGAAGGACGTCGCCGCCTTCGCCCACGAGCGGCTCGAGGTCGGCGGCGAGTACCAGTGGCGCCGCGAGGGCCCGCCGCACCTGTTCAACCCGGAGACGGTGTTCCGCCTGCAGCACGCGACGCGCGAGCGGCGCTACGACGTGTTCCGCGACTACACGCGCCTGATCGACGACCAGTCGGAGCGGCTGATGACGCTGCGCGGCCTGTTCCGGCTGCGCACCGAGCAGCGCACCCCGGTGCCGATCGACGAGGTGGAGTCGATCTCCGAGATCGTCAAGCGGTTCAACACCGGCGCGATGAGCTACGGCTCCATCTCCCGCGAGGCGCACGAGACGCTCGCGATCGCGATGAACCGCCTCGGCGGCCGGTCGAACACCGGCGAGGGCGGCGAGGACGTCGATCGGCTGCTGGACCCGGAGCGCCGCAGCGCGATCAAGCAGGTCGCCTCCGGCCGGTTCGGCGTCACCTCGATGTACCTGACGCACGCGACCGACATCCAGATCAAGATGGCCCAGGGCGCCAAGCCCGGCGAGGGCGGCCAGCTGCCGGCGACCAAGGTCTACCCGTGGATCGCGCGCACCCGGCACGGCACCGCCGGGGTCGGCCTCATCTCGCCGCCGCCGCACCACGACATCTACTCGATCGAGGACCTCAAGCAGCTCATCTTCGACGTGAAGCGGGCCAACCCCTCGGCCCGGGTGCACGTCAAGCTGGTCAGCCAGTCCGGCATCGGCGCGGTCGCGGCGGGCGTCGCGAAGGCGAAGGCCGACGTGATCCTGGTCTCCGGGCACGACGGCGGGACCGGCGCCTCGCCGCTCGGCTCGCTCAAGCACGCCGGCACCCCGTGGGAGATCGGCCTCGCCGAGGCGCAGCAGACGCTCATGCTGAACGGCATGCGCGAGCGCGTCGTCGTCCAGGTCGACGGCCAGATGAAGACCGGGCGGGACGTCGTGGTCGCGGCGCTGCTCGGCGCGGAGGAGTACGGCTTCGCGACCGCGCCCCTGGTGGTCTCCGGCTGCATCCTGATGCGGGTCTGCCACCTGGACACCTGCCCGGTCGGCGTCGCGACGCAGAACCCGGAGCTGCGCGCCCGGTTCAGCGGCCGGCCCGAGTTCGTCGAGACGTTCTTCGAGTACCTCGCCCAGGAGGTCCGCGAGCTGCTCGCGGAGCTCGGCTTCCGCAGCCTCGACGAGGCGATCGGCCGCGCCGACCTGCTCGACGTCGACCGCGCCGTCGCGCACTGGAAGGCCGACGGGCTCGACCTCGGCCCGGTGTTCGCCGGCGGCGACTTCGCCGAGTCCGAGGCGCGGCGCAGCACCACCGGCCAGGACCACGAGATCGACCAGCACTTCGACGTGCGGCTGCTCGAGCTCGCCGCGCCCGCCCTGCAGCGCCGCGAGCCGGTGTCGATCGAGCTGCCGATCCGGAACACCGAGCGCGCGGTCGGCACCATGCTCGGCCACGAGGTCACCGTCCGGCACGGCGAGCACGGGCTGCCGGCCGGCACCATCTCGATCCAGCTGCGCGGCACCGCGGGCCAGTCGCTCGGCGCCTTCCTGCCCGCCGGCATCCGCATCCACCTCGAGGGCGACGCGAACGACTACGTCGGCAAGGGCCTCTCCGGCGGCGAGATCGTCGTGCGGCCGGACCGCGCGAGCGTGTTCGCCGCGGAGAAGAACGTCATCGCCGGCAACGTCATCGGCTACGGCGCGACGAGCGGCACGATGTTCCTCCGCGGCCTGGTCGGCGAGCGCTTCCTGGTGCGCAACTCCGGCGCCACGGCGGTCGTCGAGGGCGTCGGCGACCACGCGCTGGAGTACATGACCGGCGGCCTCGCGGTCATCCTCGGCGGCGTCGGACGCAACCTCGGCGCCGGCATGTCCGGCGGCGTCGCGTACGTCAACGGGCTCAAGCGGGAGCGCGTCAACCAGGAGGCGCTCGCCTCCGGCGAACTCGAGCTGCTGCCGATCGAGGGCGCCGACGCCGAGATCCTCCGGGACCTCATCGAGCGCCACCGCGAGGAGACCGACTCGGCGCTCGCGCAGCGACTGCTCGACGACTGGGGGACGACCGTGGAGCGCTTCGTCAAGGTGCTGCCGCGCGACTACGCGGCGGTCCTGGAGACCCGGCAGCAGGCGATCGACGAGGGGCTCGACCCCGACGGCGAGATCACCTGGAGCCGGATCCTGGAGGTCACCAATGGCTGATCCGAAGGGGTTCCTGAAGCTGCGCGAGCGGGAGACCACCCCGCGACGGCCCATCCCGATCCGCCTGATGGACTGGCGCGAGGTGTACGAGCCGACCGACCAGGCGCTCATCCGGCGCCAGGCGAGCCGGTGCATGGACTGCGGCGTCCCGTTCTGCCACCAGGGCTGCCCGCTCGGGAACCTGATCCCGGAGTGGAACGACCTCACCCGGCTCGGCGAGGGGCTGCAGGCGATCGAGCGGCTGCACCTGACGAACAACTTCCCGGAGTTCACCGGCAAGCTCTGCCCGGCGCCCTGCGAGTCCTCCTGCGTGCTCGGCATCAACCAGCCCGCGGTGACGATCAAGCAGATCGAGGCGGCGATCGCCGAGCAGGCCTGGCAGAACGGCTGGGTGCAGCCGCATCCGCCGGAGCGCCTCACCGGCAAGACGGTCGCGATCGTCGGCTCCGGCCCGGCCGGGCTCGCCGCCGCCCAGCAGCTCACCCGTGCCGGTCACACCGTCGCGGTGTACGAGCGCGACGACCGGATCGGCGGGCTGCTGCGCTACGGCATCCCCGACTTCAAGCTGGAGAAGCGGCAGGTCGACCTGCGCGTCGCCCAGATGCAGGCCGAGGGGACCCGCTTCCGCGCCGGCGTCGAGATCGGCGTCGACCTGTCCTGGGCCGAGCTGCGCGAGCGCTACGACGCGGTGCTGGTCGCCACCGGGGCGACCGTGCCGCGCGACCTGCCCATCCCGGGCCGCGACCTGCTCGGCGTCCACTTCGCGATGGACTACCTCGTCGAGTCGAACAAGGCGATCGCCGGCGACCAGGTGCCCGGCCAGATCACGGCCGAGGGCAAGCACGTCGTCGTGATCGGCGGCGGCGACACCGGTGCCGACTGCATCGGAACGGCGCACCGCCAGGGCGCCCGCTCGGTGACGAACCTCGCGATCGGGCGGCGTCCCCCCTCGGAGCGGCCCTCCGGCGAGCCGTGGCCGATGATGCCGCATGTCTTCGAGGTCTCCAGCGCCCACGAGGAGGGCGGGGAGCGCAGCTTCCTCGCGTCCACGGTCGAGTTCATCGGCAACGGGGCCGGCGAGGTCGCGGCGCTCCGGGTCGCCGAGACCGAGTACGTCGACGGGCGGCGCGTCCCGCGCTCGGGCACCGAGCGCGAGCTGCCGGCGGACCTGGTCCTCATCGCGATGGGCTTCGAGGGTCCGGAGACCGGCACCGTCGCGGAGCAGTTCCCGCTGCCGGTGACCGAGCGCGGTGCCTTCGACCGCGACGACGCCTACGAGACGAGCGCCTCCGGCGTGTTCGTCGCCGGCGACGCCGGGCGCGGCCAGTCGCTCATCGTGTGGGCCATCGCCGAGGGCCGCGCCGCGGCGGCCGCGATCGACCGGCACCTCCAGGGCACCACCTCGCTGCCGTTCCCGATCCGGCCGAGCGACCGCGCCATCGCGGTCTGAGCCCGGCGGACGAGCGCACCCAACACCGAGCGGAGAACCATGCGACGCGCGAAGATCGTGGCCACCCTCGGCCCGGCCACGAGCAGCTACGACAACATCCTGGCGATCCTCGAGGCGGGCGTCGACGTCGCCCGGATGAACCTCAGCCACGGCACCTACGAGGTGCACGAGGAGGTCTATCGGAACCTGCGCCGCGCGGCCGCCGACGCCGGGCGCAACGTCGGCGTCCTGGTCGACCTGCAGGGCCCGAAGATCCGGCTCGGCCGCTTCGCGGACGGCCCGCACGAGCTCGCCGTCGGCGACGTCCTGACCATCACGACCGAGGACGTGCTCGGCACCAGGGAGCTCGTCGGCACGACGTTCAAGGGCCTCCCGCAGGACGTCTCGGCCGGCGACTTCCTGCTCATCGACGACGGCAAGGTCCGCGTCCAGGTCGTCTCGACCGACGGCGTCCGCGTCGTCACCAGGGTCGCCGTCGGCGGACCGGTCTCCGACAACAAGGGCATCAACCTCCCCGGCGTCGCCGTGAACGTCCCCGCCCTCTCCGAGAAGGACGAGGCGGACCTGCGCTGGGGCCTCCGGCTCGGCGCCGACTTCATCGCACTGTCCTTCGTGCGCAGCGCCGCCGACGTCGACCGGGTGCACGAGATCATGGCCGAGGAGGGCATCCGGCTGCCGGTCATCGCGAAGATCGAGAAGCCGCAGGCGGTCGAGGCGATCGACGAGATCATCGCCGCCTTCGACGCGATCATGGTCGCCCGCGGCGACCTCGGCGTCGAGCTGCCGCTGGAGGCGGTGCCGATCGTGCAGAAGGACATCGTGCTCAAGGCGCGGCGGATGGCGAAGCCGGTCATCGTCGCGACCCAGATGCTCGAGTCGATGATCGAGAACCCGGTGCCGACCCGCGCGGAGACCAGCGACGTCGCGAACGCGATCCTGGACGGCGCCGACGCGGTCATGCTCTCCGGCGAGACGAGCGTCGGCCGCTACCCGGTCATCACGGTGCAGACCATGGCGAGGATCGTCGACTCGACCGAGGAGCACGGACTCGACCGCATCCCCCCGCTCGGGACGAAGCCGCGCTCCCAGGGCGGCGCTGTCACGCTCGCGGCGGCCGAGGTCGCCGAGTTCGTCGGCGCCCGCTTCCTCTGCGTCTTCAGCGAGTCGGGCGACTCCGCGCGCCGGATGTCGCGGCTGCGCTCCCGGATCCCGATGCTCGCGTTCACCCCGCACGAGGCGATCCAGCGCCGCATGGCGCTGATCTGGGGCATCCAGGCGCACGTCGTGGAGCGGGTACGGGACACCGACGCCATGGTCCACCAGGTCGACGAGTTCCTCGTCGCCTCCGACCTGGTCGACAACGGCGACACCGTCGTCGTGATCAGCGGCACCCCCCCGGGGCGCGCCGGCTCGACGAACGACATCCGCGTGCACCACGTCGGCGAGGCGATCGACGCCGCCCCGCCCGTGTGGGAGTCCGGCGCGCACGCCGACTGACGCCTCGGCATGCGACCGCTCAACAGGATCCTCGCCGTCGCGGCCGCGGCGCTCGTCGCGGCGCCGCTCGCCGCCTGCGCGGCGACCGCGGCTCCGACCGCGTCGACGATCGCCGTCGACGTCGCCGACGGCAGCCCGACCGGCGACGCGATCGCGATCCCCGGCGGGCTCCAGGCGGGCCTGCGGCGCGGGCTCGACGCGCTGCCGGGCATCGTCCGCGACGTGCTGGAGCGCTCCGGCGTGCCGGGGATGTCCGTCGCGGTCGTCGCCGGCGGCGAGACCGTGCTCGCCGAGGGCTACGGCACGAAGGTCGCCGGGAAGGAGGAGCCGGTCGACGCGGACACCGTGTTCCAGATCGCCTCGGTGTCCAAGTCGCTGACCGGCACCGTCATCGCCAAGGCCGTCTCCGACGGCCTGGTGACCTGGGACACGCCGGTGCGCGAGCTGCTGCCCGGCTTCGCGCTCGGCGACCCGTACGTGACCGACCACGGCACCATCGGCGACTACATGTCGCATCGATCGGGCCTGTACACCGGGGCGGGGGACGACCTGGAGACGCTCGGCTTCGACCGCGCGACCGTCCTCGACCGGCTCCGGCTGCTGCCGCTCGCGCCGTTCCGCAGCTCCTACAACTACTCGAACTTCGGCATCACGGTCGCCGGCGAGGCGACGGCCGCCGCGGCCGGCACGAGCTGGGAGCAGCTCGCCGAGGACACGCTGTTCGCGCCGCTCGGCATGGGCTCGACGAGCTTCCGCTACGACGACTACCTGGCCAGGGCCGACCGCGCGACGATCAACGCGCTCGTCGACGGCTCGTTCGCCCCGCGCTTCCAGCGCGAGCCCGATCCCCAGGCCCCGGCCGGCGGCGCCTCCTCGAGCGTCGTCGACCTCGCCGAGTGGATGAAGCTCGTGCTCGCCGACGGCGAGCACGACGGCACGCCGCTCATCCGGCCCGAGGCGCTGCTGCCGGCGGTCTCCGGGCAGATCGTCAGCTCGCACCCGTCGGCGCCGGGGGAGCGCGGCGGGGAGTACGGCTACGGCTTCAACGTCGGCACCTCGCTGAACGGGCAGCCGACCGTCTCCCACTCCGGCGCGTTCCTGACCGGCACCGGGACGAACTACCGGATGCTGCCGGGGCTCGGCCTCGGCATCGTCGCGCTCACCAACGGCTCGCCGGTCGGCGCCGCCGAGGCGGTCGTCGCGACGTTCGTCGACGTGGTGCTCTACGGCGCCTCGACCCGCGACTGGTACCCCGCCTACGAGGCCGTGTTCTCGCACTACTTCGACCCGGCCGGCGATCTCGTCGACGCCCGGCGTCCCGCGAGCCCGGCGCCGCCAGCGGCCCTCTCCGCCTACGCCGGCGTCTACCGCAACGACTACTTCGGCGACCTGGTGCTGTCCGTGGAGGGGGATCGCCTGGTCGGGCGCCTCGGACCGACCGGAGGCTTCGAGATCGACCTCGAGCCCTGGGACGGGGACGTCTTCGCCTTCGAGATCTCCGGGGAGGAGGCCCCGCCCGGGTCGCGCTCGAGCGCGAGCTTCGCGATGGCCGGCGGCCAGGCGGCATCCGTCGTGCTCGCGTACTTCGACCGCTGGGGGCTCGGCACGTTCCTGCGGGCGGGCTAGGCGCAGCCTCCTGGGCGGGAGCCCCCCGGGCGCCCTCGCTAGGCTCGCCCCATGGACATCGGCGTGCACGTCATGAACTTCAGCCTGTCGGGCGGCGAGACCGCGATCGCGGACACCGTCGCCGAGCTCGCCGTCGCGGTCGAGGAGCACGGCTTCGACCGGCTGACCGTGATGGACCACTGGTTCCAGATGGAGCGCTTCGCGCCGCCGACCGAGCCCATGCTCGAGGCCTACACGACGCTCGGCTTCGTCGCCGGCCTGACCCGGCGGCTCCGACTCGGCGCGCTCGTCACCGGGGTCACCTACCGCTATCCCGCCCTCCTCGTGAAGGTCGCGACGACCCTCGACGTGCTCTCCGGCGGTCGCGCCTTCTTCGGCGTCGGGGCCGCCTGGTACGAGCGCGAGCACCTCGGCCTCGGCGTGCCGTACCCGCCGCTCGGCGAGCGCTTCGCGCGCCTCGAGGAGCTCATCCGGATCGCCGGCCAGATGTGGAGCGACGACGACGGCCCGTTCTCCGGACCCTTCACGGAGCTCGCCGAGACGATCTGCCGGCCGGCGCCGCCACGCGGCCGGATGCCGATCCTGGTCGGCGGCAACGGTGAGCGGAAGACCCTGCGACTGGTCGCGCAGTACGCCGACGAGGCGAACATCTTCGCCGAGGCCCCCGAGGTCGTCGCGCACAAGATCGAGGTGCTCCGCGCGCACTGCGCCGACCTCGGCCGCGACCCGGCGGAGATCCGCATCACGGCGCTCGCCTTCGACGACCCCGCGGCGGACCCGGACGCCTTCGTGGAGCGGATGCGGCCCCTCGCCGACCTCGGCGTCACCCAGGTCCAGGTCCGCAACCCGGTCGAGCGCGCGACGGAGTGGGCCGCCCGTCTGGGCGAGCGAGTGGTGCCCAGGCTCGCGGCGCTCTGAGCCGCTCCGCGCTGCGAATCCCTAGGAGGCCCTTGTTCTCAACGACATCGAGCGGCCGATGGATCCTGATCTCGATGTCGATGAGACGCCGGGCGGCGAGCCGCGGCCGGTGCACCTGCGCCATCGGTGCCCCGCAGGTCCTGTTCGCGACCGATGGGCGAGCGGGGAGGGGGACCTCTCCAAGATCGGGCCTCCCTCCTCCGGCCCGCGACCACGACCACGACAGGAGCCATCGATGCCTGCCGAACCGTCCCGCGTCATCCTCGTCCGGCACGGCCGAACCGCGCTCAACGCCGAGGGCCGTCTGCGTGGGCTCGCCGACCCCGAGCTCGACGACACCGGCGTCGCGGAGGCGCGCGCCACCGCAGCCGCCCTGCGACCCCTCGGCATCCGCCGGGTCCTGTCCAGCCCGCTGCAGCGGGCGGTGCGCACCGCGGCGATCATCGCGGAAGCCAGCGGCGTCATCAGCCACGCCGACCCCGCGTTCAACGACCGCGACTACGGACCCTGGACCGGGCATGTCAAAGCCGACGTGATCCGGCAGTGGGGCAGCGTCGACGCCGCTCCCGGCGTCGAGGACGAACAGGCCGTGCTCGCCCGTTCCATGCAGGCGCTCGACGCCCTCACCCACGACGGCGACGCGGCACCGGTCGTGGTCGTGACCCACGATGCGGTGATCCGCCCGTTGCTCGCCGGCATCCAGCCCGGCATCGACCCCGCTGTGGAGACCGGCTCGTGGGCCGAGCTCGTGCACACGGGCGCCGGATGGGCGATCGCCTCCGTCGACAACACCGCCCCTGCCGCGGCCGACGGATAGGAGCGAGCGCGGACCCATTCGCCGTCACGGTGAACCGCGGCCACATCGACGACACCCACGCAGAGGACGGCGACCCGCTGGCCCTCGTTCTTCGCGGCTGAACTTCGCGAGCAAGAAGCCGGGGTTTCGCGACGCCCCCGAGTACCGGTGGTGGGGCTCGAACCCACATGCCCTCTCGGGCAACCGATTTTGAGTCGGTCGCGTCTGCCATTCCGCCACACCGGCCCGCCCGACCAGGCTAGCGCCAGGCGGAGCGGGTCGCACCGGCCGGCCCGCCGGTGGCCTATCGTGTTCGCCAGCGCATCCGCGGCGAGTGCGGGGGGAGGCCGGACGATGACCTCGGACATGGCCGGGCGGCACGGCGAGACGACGGGGCGCCCGTTCGCCGCCGAGGCCGCAGGCAACGAGGACCCGCCGCCGCCGGTCAAGGGCCTGCGCCGCCTCATGGTGTGGATCGTCCCCGCCAACCTCGGCATCTTCATGGTCTGGGGCGCGGTCCCGACCATCCTGCTGCCGGAGCAGATCACCCAGCTGTTCGGCGAGACGGACAAGGTCGCCAACCTCGCGCTCGTCACGACGATCGGCGCGTTCTGCGCGATGGTGGCGCAGCCGATCGCCGGCCAGATCTCCGACCGCACCCGCGCGCGGCTCGGCCGCCGCGCGCCCTGGATCCTCCTCGGCGCCTTCGCCGGCGCGCTCGCGCTGGTCGGCCTCGCGTTCGCGAGCACGCTGGTCGGCGTGATCATCGCGTGGAGCCTGGTGCAGATCGCCTTCAACATCGCCCAGGGACCGCTCTCGGCGATCCTGCCGGACCGGGTGCCGCTGCAGCGGCGCGGGACGTTCGCCGCGCTGTCCGGCATCGGCCTGATGCTCGGGGCGCTCGGCGGCCAGATCCTCGGCTCGCTGTTCCTCGGCGGCCTCACCGCCGGGTACGTCCTGTTCGCCGCGGCCGCGCTCGTCATGCTCACGCTGTTCGTCGCCTTCAACCCCGATCGCTCCTCGACGCCGATGCGCCCGCCGCCGTTCGACCTCCCGCGGTTCCTCCGGACGTTCTGGGTCGACCCCGTCCGGCATCCGGACTTCTTCTGGGCCTTCACCGGGCGCCTGCTGCTCTACACCGCCTACTTCGCGGTGACCGGCTACCAGTACTACCTGCTCACCGACTACTTCCGCATCGCCGAGCCCGGCAGCGTGATCCCGCTGCTCGGCATCGTGAGCCTGATCGGCATCGTCGGCTCGATCGTCGTCTCCGGACCGCTCTCCGACCGGATCGGCCGCCGCAAGCCGTTCGTGCTCGCCTCGGGACTGGTCATCGGCCTCGGCTTCCTGGTGCCGTGGATCTGGCCCGATCTGACGGCGTGGATGGTCACCGCGTTCCTCGCCGGGCTCGGCTTCGGCATCTTCCAGTCGGTCGACACGGCGCTGATGAGCGAGGTGCTGCCGTCCGCCGAGTCCTTCGCGAAGGACC
>ERZ778028.1351-NODE-1351-length-28196-cov-8.767350_pt1 | contig 28196 bp, 28 predicted proteins | sample MGYA00375758_ERZ778028 | MGnify/ENA primary metagenome ERZ778028 (study PRJEB29350, sample SAMN05389828) | bioreactor metagenome | isolation source: Thiocyanate bioreactor | place: South Africa: University of Cape Town | collected 2014-03-17 ...
TTCCCTACACGACGCTCTTCCGATCTGACGACGAGCACCGGGAAGGCCTCCGGCCGCACCCGGAGCGCCTCCACCAGCTCGACCAGCCGTCCGTCCGGCTCGAGGGCCGGGATCAGCACGATCACGACGACGCCCCGGCGATGTAGAGGATGTCGGAGGTCGCCCGCTCCCCGCCGTTCGAGGGCCGGTTGACCACCTCGCCGTCGAAGACCATCGTGGAGGAGCCGCCCCCGTCGAGGTTGTACGCGGTCTGCGCGCCGAGCCCGACGAGGATGTCCGCGAGCTCGGTCAACGTCGCGCCGCGGCTGTAGCCGTCGGCCCGGCCGTCGACCACCACGAGGACCAGGTGGTGCTCGTCGACGACGCCGATCGCGGTGCGCGGCTGCTCGCCCTGGATCGAGTGGTTGCCGAAGTTGGTGTCGATCTCGACCGAGTCGATCCCAGCGACCGGCCGGCCGTCCTCGACCAGCGCCGGGCCGAAGGACAGCGTGTTCCACACGCCGTCCGCGAGCAGCGCCGCGGCGGAGGTCTGCGTCTCGTCGTAGATCCGCGCGGTGCCGTCCGCGTAGAGCGCGAGGCCGGTGCGGGCCGGCGCGTCCCGGTAGATCACGCCGTTGCGGATCACGATGCCGGTGTCCCGGAAGCCGTAGTAGTCGCCGTTGATCGCGAGGATCGCGTCGTGCTCGGCGGCGATCGCGCTCGGCAGGTCGGTGATGTTCTCCCCGAAGGCGTTCCGGGCGAACGCGGAGCGCAGCTCGGTGGCGTCCGAGAGCGTGACGTCGGCGACGTAGTAGGTGAGCGTGTCGGAGCCGGTGCCGGTGGTGACCCGGCTGATCCGGACCGAGACGCTGCCGTCGGAGTAGCTCGAGTCGGTGCGGACGACCTCCGCGGCGTCCGCCGCGGTCGACGACGAGGCGGCGGCCTGGGCGTGCTCGGCCTCGTACCGGGCGACGTCGGCGATCTCCACGTGCGGGATGACGAAGCGGTCCAGGGCCCACCAGGCGCCGCCGCCGAGGGCGAGCACGACCGCGAGCGAGCCCGAGACGACGGCGATGCGGATCCGCCGGCCGGTGACCTTCCTCATGTCTCCAAGGCAAGGCCGCCCGGCTATGACCCGCATATGCGCGGTGCATGCGCGGGTTGCGAATCCGCTGGCGGGGTCCTATGGCCCCGGTCGGTCGTAGACTCGCCACGAGGAGAGGCGGTTGACGATGACCGATTCCAGAACTCGAACGGTGCCGCGGCGCTCCTGGCGCTCGCTCGGCACCCTGCCCGTGGTCGCGGCGGTGCTCACGGCGCTGAACGGCCTGTTCATCCTGCTGGTCGCCTTCGGGAACATCACCGACTACTCGACCAACCAGGCCTTCGTCCAGCACGTGCTGTCGATGGACACGACGAACTTCGGCGGCACGCCCGGCCAGGGCCTCGATCCCGACGTCATGTGGCACGCGATCGCCGATCCGGTGCTGCAGAACATCGGCTACGTGCTGATCATCCTCTGGGAGTCGGCGGCCGGCGTCATCCTCGCGGTCGGCTTCGGCTACTGGATCGCCGAGCGCGGCCGCGGGTACCGCACGGCGCGGGCGCTGTCGACGATCGGGCTGCTCATGATCGCGGTCCTGTTCATGGGCGGCTTCATCGCGATCGGCGGCGAGTGGTTCCAGATGTGGCGCTCGGCCGCGTGGAACGGGGAGGACGCCGCGCTGCGCAGCGCGATCCTCGCCGTCGCCTCGCTGGTGTTCGTGCACCTGCCGAGCCGGCACTGGCATCCGGACGACGCGCCGGCGGCCGATCCCGCCGCCCGGGTCTGAGCGCGGCCCGAGGCCCGGGCTATCACGGCGCGGCTCCCCCGCGCAAGCCCCCTGGGTCCTCCGCGCACCCCGCCTAGCGTGGCGGGATCGAAGAAGGAGGAGCCATGGGAATGATGGAGGACGCCAAGGAGACCGTGCAGACCGCCGCCAAGGAGGCCGGTCGGCACATCGAGGACGGCATCGACCGGGTCAAGGACAAGGTCGACGAGATCAAGGCGGACGCCGCGGTGAAGAAGGCCGAGGCCGAGCGCGAGTCGGTCGCGATGCGGAACGAGGCGAAGGAGCGCATGCGCGACTGACCCGCGAGGCGGGCCAGCGACCCACCACCGCCGGCCCGCCGGCGACGGCGCGTGCCCTAGCCTGGGGGCGTGTCAGAGGACCTCGACGACGACCGGATCGACTTCCACACCCGGAAGTGGGTCCGCCCCGAGGACCTCAACGCGAACGGCACGCTGTTCGGCGGCAGCCTGCTGAAGTGGATCGACGAGGAGTCGGCGATCTACGCGATCATCCAGCTCGGCAACCCGCGAGTGGTCACCAAGTTCGTCTCCGAGATCGACTTCCAGGCCTCCGCGCGCCAGGGCGACATCATCGAGATGGGCATCGTGGCGACGCGGTTCGGCCGGACCTCGCTGACGATGCGCGCCGTGGTGCGGAACATGCTCAGCCAGCGCGTGATCCTCTCCATCGAGCGCATCGTCTACGTCAACCTCGGCGAGGACGGCCTGCCCGCGCCGCACGGCTACACGACGATCACGCACCGGCGCGATCGCATGCCGCTCGAGGCGGAGCCGCGCGGCGACGCCCCGGCCTGAGCCCCGGACTGAGCCCCGGCCTGAGCCCCGGGCCGAGCCGCCGGAGCGCCCGGGCGGCGACCGGGCCGCGCTACGGCCGGCCCTGGCCGGGACCGCCGGGCATACCGCCCATCCCGCCGGCGATCGCCTGCCCGGCGGTCGCGGTCGTGGCCGTGCCGTCGACGGAGATCGTGTACCCGCTTCCCGAGGCGATGCCGGCCGCTGAGACGATGACGCTCTCGAAGGCCTTCTCGGCGACGGTCTCGGCGAGCACCGCACCGCTCGCGTCGAGCACCTGGACGGTCGAGCCCGCGGCTCCGGAGGCGACCGCCGCGACCCAGCCCTGCGGCGAGGCGGCGTCCGGGGTCTCCGCCATCCCGCTCGAGCCGAGCGCGATGAGCGTGCCGCCGCTGATCGTGAAGGCGCCGTTCGAGTCGAGCGCGCCGTTGTCCTGCCGTGTCGGGCCGAACACGGTGATCTCGCCGCCGCTGATCGAGATCGAGCCGTTCGAGTCGAGCCCGTCGCCCTCGGCGCGCACCACGAGCGCGCCGCCGGTGATGACGAGCTGCTGGCCGCCGTCGGCCGACTCGCCGACCTGGGCGTCCCCGCCGGAGGCGTTCAGCCCGTCGTCGCTGGAGGTGACGTCGATCTCGCCGCTCGCGATCTCGATGCGGAATGCCTCCAGCCCCTCGGTGGACTGCGCGATGGTGAGCCGGGAGCCGTCGATCGCGAGGATCTGCTCGGCGTGCACGCCGTCGTCGCCGACGGAGAACGAGAGCGTCCCGCCGGTGATCACGACGTCGGTCTGCGCCTGGATCCCGTCGTCGCCGGCGGTCGCCTGGACGGTGCCCCCGGTGACGACGACGTAGCCGCGGCCCGCCTCCTCCTCGTTGTCGGACTTCAGCGCGTCGCCGCCCTGCGCGGTGAGCGTCAGCACGCCGTCCTCGACCGTCAGCGAGTCCTTGCCGCGCAGGGCGTCGTCCGCGGCGACGACGGTGATCGTGCCGCCGATGATGGCGAGGTCGTCCTCGGACGTGATGCCGTCGTTCCCGTTGCCGTGCACCGTGAGCGAGCCGGTGCCGCTGACGGTGAGGTCCTCCTCGCTGAACAGCGCGGCGTTCGCGTCGGCGTCCTCGGCGTAGGAGGACGCGTCGGACAGCGCGTTCACGCTGCCGGCGGCGAGGTGCACCGCGACGTCGTCGGCGCTGCGCACCGTGATCGCCGGACCGGTGGTGCTGGAGATCTCGGCGCCGTCGAGGATGAGCACCACGAGCGCGTCGTCGGGCGCCGCGACGACGACCTGGCCGCGCAGTGCCCCGCTCAGGCGGTAGACGCCCGCGGCCGCGATGGTGACGGTCGAGCCGTCCACCGAGACCCCGGCGGCGGTGCTCGACGCCGTCGTGCCGCTCAGCGTCACGTCCACGGCGTCGGCCTCCGACCACTCGTCGGGGCGCACCACCGTCGCGTCCTCGTTGTCGGCGAGCACCGAGGCGGCGAGCGACGAGACGGTCGTGGAGACCTCGATCGTCGTCGCCGAGCTCGTCGCGGTCGCGGACGGCGCCGTCGGCGGCGTCGTGCAGGCGGCGAGCACGATCCCGGTCAGTCCCAGCGCCGCGATCCCGACCGGGATCCCGAACGCGCTCCTCCTCATGCGGCGCATCGCACGCCTCCCTCCCGGGCGAAGTGCCTGCGCAGCACGCGCGCCCACCTGCCGGCCGCCAGGTCGCCGCGGATCGCGGCGAGCCCCGTGCCGTACTTGCTGATCGAGACCGGCCGATGCCCGGCGCGCCACAGCACGCGGTCGACGTCCGAGGCGCGGGCGCCGGACTTCGTCTCGACGATCGCGACCTGCGGGGTCTCCAGCCGTGTCCCGTCGGGGAGCTCCCAGGCCAGACCGACGTCGAGCGTCGCCCGCAGCCCCGCCTCCGGCGGCGCGAAGGTGGTGCGCCGATAGCCGGAGACGAGCGTCGGGACGAGCTCGTCGACGATCCCGGCGTCGAGGCCGAGCGGCCGCAGCGACGCCTCGGCGTACTCGTGCCCCTCCGGCGTCAGCCGCTCCCGGTCGTCGACGTCGTAGTCGATGCGCTCCTTGACGGTCGCGCGCCGCGCGCCGCGGGTCTTCACCTCGAGGAAGGCGACCCCGGTGTCAGCGTAGGTGCGGGTGCGCACCTTGAACCGCCGACGGCGGGAGTGCGCCGCGAGCCGCCAGCTCAGCAGGTCGGGGGTGTCGAAGTACACCGTCTCGTAGCGGAGGCCGCGGTGGCCGCCGATCTCCAGCACCCGGGTGCCGGCAGGGAGCGCGGCGACGACGCGCTCGGCGTCGGCGAGCGGGAGCACGTACTTGCGGTCGACCCGGGTGAGCAGCGCCGCCTCGGCGACGAGCTCGTCGAGCGGCACCGGCGCGAGCGCGGCGACGCGGTCGTCGAGCGCGCTCATCGGGCGCTCCCGACGGCGCTCGCCGAGCGGGCGGCCGCGCGGTACCGGACGTCGACGACCGTGACGTCGTCGACGAAGTCGATGCGCTGCACCGTGAACGCGGTCACCGCGCCGCCGAGCAGCTCGCCGAGCCTCGCCCGCAGCTCGTCCCGGTCCGCGATCGCGCCGTCGATCGTGACGATCTGCTGATGCGAGCGCGCGAGCAGTCGCGGATGGTCCCCGGCCCACATGACCGCGACCACGAGGACGGTGAGGCCGATCGGCAGCCAGTACTCGGTCGTCGGCAGCCCGGTGACCAGTCCGATCGCGAGCGCCGCGAAGTAGTAGACGATCTCGCGCTGCGAGATCTCGTAGGACCGCAGCCGGATGATCGAGAGCACGCCGAACAGCCCCAGCCCGAGGCCGAACCCGACCGAGGAGGCGGAGAGCACGGCGGCGACCGCGAACACGCCGACGTTGACGCCGAGGAAGGCGACGAGCAGGTCGCGGCGCCGGTGCCGCGGATAGTAGACGCCGAAGGTCAGCAGCGCGATCGCCGCCAGGTCGACGGCGAGCATGATGGCGATCTCCACGAGGTCCTCCGATCGTTCGATGCCGCCGCTGCCGCGACGACCTCTCCATTCGGCCAGGCCGCCCTATGCCGCTCCTATGTCCTTCCGATGCCGCGGCTCGGAATGCGCGGCGAGACGCCCGAGACCGATGACGACCCCGGGGCGCGCTCCCGATGCCGGGCTGGCACACTGGTGGCAGGGAGGATCGCATGGTCGGTGAACGGGTCCCGATCGACGCGCAGCGCGTCGACGCGCCGCTGTCGCGGTTCGCGGTGTTCCTCGTCGTGACGGTCGAGGACGGCGACGAGGCCCTGCAGCGCGTGCGCGACGTGGTCCCCGCCGTCGACGACCTGCTGAAGACGGTCGGCTTCCGCGATCTCGGCGCCGACCTGTCCTGCGTCGTCGGGATCGGCGCCCGGCTCTGGGACCGCCTCTCCCCCGGCGCCCGCCCGGCGGAGCTGCACGAGTTCGAGACGATCGTCGGCGCCGTGCACACCGCGCCGGCGACCCCCGGCGACCTGCTGTTCCACATCCGGGCCGAGCGGGTCGATCTCTGCTTCGAGTTCGAGCGGCTGCTGCTGGGCTCGCTCGGCGACGCGGTGCGGGTGGTCGACGAGACCCAGGGGTTCCGCTACTTCGACGCCCGCGACCTGCTCGGCTTCGTCGACGGCACGGCGAACCCGATCGGCGCCGAGCTGCCGTCCGCGACGCTGATCGGCGACGAGGACCCGGCCTTCGCCGGCGGCAGCTACGTCGTGGTGCAGAAGTACCTGCACGACCTGGGCGCCTGGGGCCGCCTCGGCACCCACGAGCAGGAGGCGGTGATCGGCCGCACCAAGGCGGACAACGTCGAGCTCGACGACGCGCCGGGCCCTCAGTTCGCCCACAAGACCCTCGCGACGATCGTCGACGCCGACGGCGAGGAGTTCGACATCCTGCGCGACAACATGCCGTTCGGACGGCCCGGCCGCGACGAGTTCGGCACCTACTTCATCGGCTACACGCGCCGGCTGTGGGTGCTCGAGCTGATGCTCCGGCGGATGTTCGTCGGCGAGCCGGTCGGCTATCACGACCGCATCCTCGACGTGTCGACCGCGGTCACCGGCACGACCTTCTTCGCGCCGTCGAACCCGACGCTGCGCGCCCTCGCGCAGCCGACGCCCGCCGCTGCCGAGACCGCGCCCGACGCTCCGGAGCCGGCCGAGGCCGCCGACGGCTCGCTCGGCATCGGCGCGCTCCGAACCCCGCCGTCCTGAAGGAGAGCACATCATGAGCGGACACCTGCTGCGACGCCACGCGCCGATCCCCTCGGAGGTCTGGGACCTCCTCGAGCAGGAGGCGAAGGACCGCCTCTCCGTCGCGCTCGGCGCGCGCCGGCTCGTCGACTTCGCCGGCCCGAAGGGCTGGGAGCACTCGGCGACGAACCTCGGCCGGGTCGGCCCGGTCGTCTCGGCGCCCGCGGAGGGCGTCATCGCGCGCACCCGGAGGGTGCTGCCGCTCACCGAGCTGCGCGGCGACTTCGTCCTGCAGCGCGAGGAGCTCGTGAACGCGACCCGCGGCGCCGCCGACGTCGACCTCACCCCGCTCGACGAGGCCGCGCACCGCGTGGCGAGCGTCGAGAACGCCGCCGTCCTCCACGGCTGGCCGGAGGCCGGCATCGAGGGCGTCGTGCCCGCGTCGCCGCACCAGCCGCTGCGCCACCAGCCCGGCACGACGGCCTACGACGACCTGGTCGCCTCGGCCGTCGCGGCGCTCAAGCGCGCCGGCATCGCCGGGCCGTACGCGCTCGCGCTCGGCCCCGCCGAGTGGGCGGCGATCGTCGAGGGCAGCGACTCCGGCGGCTATCCGCTCATCCGGCACCTGGGCGACATCCTCGGCGGCCCGATCGAGTGGGTGCCGGGTGTCGAGGGCGGGGTGGTGCTGAGCCTGCGCGGCGGGGACTACCTGCTCGAGGTCGGCGAGGACCTCTCCCTCGGCTACGACAGCCACACGGACGAGACGGTCGGCCTCTACCTGGAGGAGACGCTGAGCTTCCGGGTGGCGACCCCCGAGGCGGCGGTCGCGATCCTCACGGTCTGAGCCTGCCGGCCGCTACCGCCTGGTGAGATAGCCGACGGCGACGGCGCGCACCAGCGCGGCCTCGCGGGTGTGCACGCCGAGCTTGCGGTAGAGCGTCCGCATCTGGCTCTTGACGGTGTTCGGCGAGACGAACAGCCGATCCGCGATCTCCGCCGTCACCCCGGTCTCGACGAGCGCCGCCAGGACGGCGAGCTCGCGCTCGGTGAGCGCCGGCACGCGGTTCGGCAGCGCCGCCGACGGGACGGACTCGACGACCTCGGCGAGGCGGTCACGGCCGAGACCGCGGGCCGCCTCGATGAGCGCCTCCCGCTCGGTGACCCCGAGCGCCGCGAAGGCCCCGCGCAGGCCGCTGGTCGCGACGATGTCGTCGATCCGGGCGATCACGACGGCCGCGTCGTCGAGCCGACGGTGCCGGAGCGCGTTCGCGACGACGACGAGCTCCGCCTCGAGCGCGACCCGCGGCGCCCGTGCCTGGTCCCGCAGCGCCCGCTGGGCCGCGGCGAGCGCGGCGACCTCGTTGCCGGCGGCGAGCTGAGCCCGCGCGAGCACCAGCGCGCCGACCGCCGAGTCCCGTGCGGCACGGGCGGCGAGCTGCGTCGCGCGCACGACATCGCCGGCGCCGAGCAGCAGCTCCGCCTCGGCGGCGTCGAAGAGGCCGCGGGAGACCGCGGTCATCGGCCCGCTCCGCCGCCGCTCGCGCAGCCGCTTGAGCCGCTGCAGGCCGCCGTGCGGGTCGCCCATCCGCAGGTCGAGCCGAGCCTGGATCGCAGCGAACAGCGACCAGTGCTCGACGAGCTCGGTGAACGGCCCGACCGCGTCGAGCTGCTCCTGCGCGACGGCGGGGTCACCGGCGTCGAGCGCGACGGCCGCGAGGCCGAGGTGCAGGAAGCAGCCCGGGGTCCCCTCGCGCCACCCCGGCGGCCATTCCATCGCATCGGCCTCGGCGAGCAGCCGGCGCGCCTTCGGCAGGTCGCCGAGGATCGCGGCGAGCCCGCCGCGCAGCGCGAGCGGGTCGGCGGCGTCGGCCCAGCCGCGCTCGGAGTGCTTCGCGTAGCCGATCTGGAAGCAGCGGTCGGCGAGCTCGACGTCGCCGCCGTACATCGCGCTGAGCCCGAGGTGCGAGTAGAGCTCGGGGCCGAGCCGCCCGATCGACTCGAACGCCTCCGGGCTCAGCGCCTCGAGCTCGTCCCAGGCCTTCCGCACCAGGCCGAGCGCCTGGTCGGCGAACGGCGTGAGCCGGAGCGCCGCGGCCTCGAACGCCCGGTACACCGCGCGGTCGCGGCGCGAGCCGCGCGCCGGCAGCGCGCGGAGCCGGATCGCGGCGGAGGCCATCAGCTGCAGCGCGTGCAGCCGCATGTTCGACTCGAGGTTCGCGAGCATCGCGAGCATCACGACCAGGGGCGGATGCGCCGAGAGCCGGGACCTCGGCACCGCGGCGAGCGCGCGATAGGTCGGCGGGCCGTGCTCGACGAGCGGGATCCAGCCCGAGAGCGCGACGTCGGTGGCGAGCCCGAGGTCCTCGATGCCGAGTGCGGCGCGGAGCGCGGCGAGCGGCTGGTCCCGCATCAGCGAGGTGCGCACGGCCAGGCGCACGAGCCGCCGCCGCTCCTCCTCCGGGAGCTCCGCGACGACCGGTGCGAGCACCTCGCGGGCGAACGGCGAGATCCGCAGCCAGCCGGCGGCGAGGCTGCCGAGGCCGAGCTCCTCGGCCGCCTCGAAGGTCTCCGGAGGCCCGTCGAAGGCCGCGAGGATCGCCGCGTCCGCGAGCTCGACGAGCGACAGCCGCAGCAGCGCCTCGCGCACGCCCGGCGGACGGCCGTCGAGCGACTCCAGGAGCCGGTCGCGGAACCGGGCGCGCAGGCGCTCCTCGTCGCCCTCGATCGCCGCGCGCACGCCGACCGTCAGACCGCCGGCCTCCTCGAGCACCCGGGCCCGGGCGGCCTCGGCGAGCCCCGGCGTCGCGGCGGCGAGCTCCTCGGCGTCGACCAGCAGCTCCTGCGGCCCGATCACCTCGATCGCCGCGTCGGTCGCGAGCCCGAGCACGCGCGGGACGCGGCTGCTGCGGGTCGCGATCGCGAGCCGCAGCCCGGGCGTCCGATCGAGCTCGGCGCCGATCCGGCGCAGCGCCTCGTCGCCGAGCCGCTCGGCCCGGTCGACGACGAGCAGGCCGGAGGCGCCGAGCACCCCGGGGAGGTCCTCGGCCGACTCGACCTCGTGCCAGACGGCCGGCGCGTCGCCGTGCGCCGCGGCCCAAGCGGCCAGCAGCGTCGTCTTCCCGGAGCCGGCCGGGCCGAGCACGACGGCCACGTCGCCGGCGGCGTCGAGGCGCGCGAGCAGCCTCGGGCGCGCGAACGCGGTGTCGGGGACTCGTCGGCCCCCTCGGGCGGCAGGCACGGGCGAGTCCTCATCGAGTCGGGGAACCAGCCCAGTCTAGCCCGAGGCCCCGTCGCGACCGGCGGAGCGGATGGGGCCGCGTCGGCCGGGTCGGCGAGCGGGTCGGGTCCCTCCCGCCGGGGCTAGGATACCCGGTCGACCTCCGAGGCCCCGGGGACGCGATGTCGCCGGCCGCCCCTACCCTTGTACGGTGTCCTACGCACCCCCTGCCTCGATGACCGCGCGCGACCGCCTCGTCATCTACCTGATCCTCGCCTCGGCGTTCGTCGTCATGCTCAACGAGACGATCATCGGCGTCGCGCTGCCGAAGATCATGGAGGAGCTGCACGTCGAGCCGGCGAACGCGCAGTGGCTGCTGACGGCGTTCATGCTCACGATGGCGGTGGTCATCCCGCTCTCCGGCTTCTTCCTGCGCCGGTTCACGACGCGGCAGGTGTACCTCGCCGCGATCGGGCTGTTCTGCGTCGGCACGCTGATCGCCGCGCTCGCGCCGGGCTTCCTGGTGCTGCTCGTGGCCCGCGTCGTGCAGGCCGCGGGCACCGGTGTCATGGTGCCGCTGCTGATGACCACGATCATGACGCTCGTGCCGCCGCACGAGCGCGGCAAGATGATGGGGAACATCACGATCGTGATGTCGGTCGCCCCGGCCCTCGGCCCGCTCGCGGCCGGGCTCATCCTCAACTCGCTCGACTGGCGCTGGGTGTTCTGGACGGTGCTGCCGATCGGCATCGCGGCGCTGGCGATCGGCTTCGCGAAGATGGAGAACGTCGGCGAGACCGAGCGCGTCCGGGTCGACGTGCTCAGCATCCCGCTGTCCGCGATCGCCTTCGGCGGGCTGGTCTACGGGCTCTCCGAGATCGCGAACGCGGTGCGCGGCGAGGTGCCGGTGCAGCCGTGGATCCCGATCGTCGTCGGCGCGATCGCGCTCGGGCTGTTCGTCTGGCGGCAGCTCGTGCTGCAGCGGCGCGACGCCGCGCTGATGGACCTCAGGACCTTCGCCCAGCGCGGCTTCCCGGTCGCGATCGGCCTGCTCGCGCTCGTCGTCGCGGTGCTGTTCGGGGCGATCATCCTGCTGCCGATCTACATCCAGGACGGGCTCGGGCTGGAGCCGATCGTCTCCGGCCTCGCGGTACTGCCCGGCGGCCTGCTGCAGGGGCTCGCCGGCCCCTTCGTCGGCCGGCTCTACGACCGCTTCGGTCCGAGGCCGCTGCTGGTGCCGGCCGCGATCCTCATCATCGCGGCGCTCACCGGCTTCGCCGTGTTCCTCGGCGACGGAACGCCGATCTGGGTCGTCATCGGGCTGCACGTCATGCTCTCGGTCGGCCTCGCGTTCACCTTCCCGCCGCTCATGAACTCCGCGATGGGCTCGCTGCCGCCGCAGCTCTACCCCTCCGGCAGCGCGGTCGTCGGTACCTCGCAGCAGCTCTTCGGCGCGGCGGGCACCGCCGCGCTGATCGTCGTCTTCACCCTCGCCTCGACGGCGGCGCGCGCCGGCGGCGCCTCGGCGGAGGCCGCCGTGGTCGCCGGCACGCACGTCGCCTTCACCTGGGCGGCGATGCTCTCGGTCGGCATCCTGATCCTCGCGCTCTTCGTGCGCCGCCCGGCGAGCGAGCTCGGCCACGGCGCCGGTCACGGCGAGCACGCGCCGGAGCACGATCTCGAGTTCCCGGAGGGAATGACGACGGTGCGGGGCGCGTTGGACTGATCATGGCCACGATCGCCCTGACCAAGGAAACGCACGACGAGACCGTCAACCAGGACGGGATCGTGCTCATCGACTTCTGGGCCGCCTGGTGCGGCCCCTGCCGGCAGTTCGCGCCGATCTTCGAGAAGTCCAGCGAGACGCACCCGGGGATCACCTTCGCGAAGGTGGACACCGAGGACCAGCAGCAGCTCGCCGCGGAGTACGGGATCACCTCGATCCCGACGCTCGTCGTCTACCGCGACGGGATCCCGATCTTCGGCCAGCCGGGCGCGCTGCCCGGCCCGGCGCTGGAGTCGGTCATCGAGCAGGTCGAGGCGCTCGACATGGCCGACGTCCGGGCGAAGTACGAGGCGGCCAGGGCCGCCCGCGGCGACGCCGCGGAATAGCCCGCCCGGGCTCAGCGGCTGCGGCGCTCCCGCACCCGCATGTTCACCACGACCGGCGAGCCCTCGAAGCCGAACACCTCGCGCAGCCGCCGCTGGATGAAGCGGCGGTACTGCGGGTCGAGGAAGCCGGTCGTGAACAGTACGAACGTCGGCGGCCGGGTGGACGCCTGCGTCCCGAACAGGATCCGCGGCTGCCGGCCGCCCCGCACCGGATGCGGGTGCTGCGCGGTGAGCTCGGCGAGGAAGGCGTTGAACTTCCCGGTCGGGATCCGCGTGTCCCACGAGTCGAGCGCCGTCTCCAGCGCCGGGACGAGCTTGCCGATGTGCCAGCCGGTCTTCGCCGAGATGTTCACCCGCGGCGCCCAGGCGACGTGCCCGAGGTCCTGCTCGATCTCGCGCTCGAGGTAGTACCGGCGGTCGTCGTCGAGCAGGTCCCACTTGTTGTACGCGAGCACGAGCGCGCGGCCCGCCTCGAGCACCAGGTCGATGACCTTGAGGTCCTGCACGCTGATCGGCTCGGTCACGTCGAGCACGACCACCGCGACCTCGGCGCGCTCCAGCGCCGCGCCGGTGCGCAGCGTCGCGTAGAAGTCGGCGCCCTGCTGCAGGTGCACCCGGCGGCGGATGCCGGCGGTGTCGATGAACCGCCACGGACGGCCGCCGAGCTCGACCAGCTCGTCGACCGGATCCCTGGTGGTGCCGGCGAGCTCGTTCACGACGACGCGCTCCTCGCCGGCGGTCTTGTTCAGCAGCGAGGACTTGCCGACGTTCGGCCGGCCGATGATCGCGACCCGGCGCGGGCCCACGACCTCCGGGCGCGCGACCGCGGACTCGTCCGGCAGCACCCGCATGACCTCGTCGAGCAGGTCCGCGACGCCGCGCCCGTGGATCGCCGAGACCGGGTGCGGCTCCCCGAGGCCGAGGCTCCACAGCGCGGCGGCCTCCGGCTCCTGGACCGCGTCGTCGATCTTGTTCGCCACCAGCAGCACGGGCTTGCTGGCCTGGCGGAGCAGTCGGACGACCCGCTCGTCGGTCGAGGTGGCGCCGACCATCGCGTCCACGACGAACAGCACCGCGTCGGACAGGTCGATCGCGACCTCGGCCTGCGCGGCGACCGCGGCGTCGATGCCCTTCGCGTCGGGCTCCCAGCCTCCCGTGTCGACGACGGTGAACCGGCGGCCGTTCCACTCCGCCTGGTAGCTGACGCGGTCCCGGGTGACGCCGGGGATGTCCTCGACCACGGCCTCGCGGCGGCCGATGATGCGGTTGACGAGGGCCGACTTGCCGACGTTCGGCCGGCCGACGATCGCGAGCACCGGCAGCGCCGGCGAGGCGGCGATGCCCTCGTCCTCGTCGAGGGCGCCGTCCAGCAGCGCGAGGTCCTCGTCCTCCAGCTGGTAGTCGTCGAGCCCGGCGCGCAGCGACACGGCGCGCTGCGCCGAGATGGCCTCGTCCAGGCTGCGCAGCCGCTCGGCCTCGACCTCGTCGAGCGCCGGCACCGCGGCCTCGTCGAACTCCTGCTCCTCGCTCACGACGTCGCCTCCCCCTGCTCGGCGGGGGCGGACGGCACGGCCGCCGGCCCGACGCCCGCGCCGCGCGCCAGCCGCACCACCGCCTCGACCGTCTCGTCGAAGGACAGCGCTGTCGAGTCGAGCGTCTCGACGCCCGGCGCCGCGCGGAGGAACTCCACCATCGCGGAGTCGCGGGCGTCGCGCTCGGCGATCGCGGCGTGCACCGCGTCGGCGTCGGCCTCGGCGCCGCTCGCCGTGAGCTCCTTCCAGCGGCGCTGCGCGCGCGCCGCAGGGTCGGCGGTGAGCAGGATCCGCACCGGGGCATCGGGCGCGACGACGGTGGTGATGTCCCGCCCCTCGACGACGACGCCGGGCTCCGCCGCCGCGATCAGCTCGCGGAACCACGCGTTCAGCCGGTCGCGGGCCTCCTGGGTGCGGGCGACGAACGTCGTCGCCGCGCTCACCCGCGGCTCGCGGATCGCCACCGTCACCTCGCGGTCGCCGACGCGCACCCAGTGCTCGCCCGGATCGAGCGCCTGCTCGAGGTCGGTCGTGGCGACGAGCCGCACGACCTCGTCGGGGTCGGCGAGGTCCGCGCCGGTCTCCAGCCCGTTCCAGGCGATGGCGCGGTACGCGGCGCCGGTGTCGAGGTAGCGGAAGCCGAGCGCCGCGGCGGCCGCGCGGGACACGGACGACTTCCCGGAGCCGGCCGGGCCGTCGATCGCGACGACGACGCCGGTCACTCGGCCGCCCCGATCCGCCAGCCCGCGGCCGTGAGGTCGGCGACGAGGCGCGCCTCGACCTCGGGGAGCACCGCGATCTCGGCGATGCCGACCTGGGCGCCCGGCGAGTGCTCGAGCCGGAGGTCCTCCAGGTTGACGCCGAGCGCGCCGATCTCGGTGAGCAGCCGCGCGAGCTCCCCCGGGCGGTCGTCGATGAGCACGGTGACCGAGGCGAAGCTCCGCGAGGAGCCGTGCTTGCCGGGGATCCGGGCGACGCCGGCGCCGCCGGCGGCGATGAGCTCGGCGATCGAGCGCCGCGCGCCGGCCGCCGACGGCTCGGCGAGCGCCTCGATCGCCGCGTCGAGGTCGGCGCGGTAGTCCGCGAGCAGGGCGGCGACCGCGGGGGCGTTGGCGCCGAGGATCTGCACCCACAGCGCCGGGTCGCTCGCCGCGATCCTCGTGGTGTCGCGCAGGCCCTGGCCGGCGAGGCCGACCGCCGCGTCCGGCGCGCCGAGCAGCCGCTTCGCGAGGAGGCTCGCGACGAGCTGCGGCACGTGGCTGACGAGCGCCACCGCCTCGTCGTGCGCGAGCGCGTCCATCCGGACGGGCGCCGCGCCGAGGTCCAGGGCGAGCCCCTCGACGACCCGCCAGGCGGGGCCGGCCTCCTCGGGCGCGGCGATCACCCAGGGGCGGCCGATGAACAGGTCGGCGCGCGAGGCGACCGCGCCGCCGCGCTCCCGCCCGGCCATGGGGTGCGAGCCGACGTAGCGCGCGAGGTCCGCGCCGGCGGCGCGCAGCTCGCGAAGCACCGCCGACTTGACGCTGGCGACGTCGGTGACGATCGCGTCCGGGTGCGCCGCGAGCTCGGCGGCCACGACCTCCGCGGTGACGTCCGGCGGCACCGCGACCACGACGAGCGCCGGGGCGTCCTCGGCGTTCGCGGCGCGTCCCGCGCCGTAGTCGACGGCGAGTGACACCGCCGAGCGGGAGGCGTCGGCGAGCACGACGTCGACGCCGAGTGCGGTCAGCGCGTGCCCGATGCTCGCGCCGAGCAGGCCGGCGCCGACGATCCGGACCGGGCCCTGGGTGCGCGCCGTCATGGTGTCCCGTCCTCCTCGGCTCGGGCCGGACGGCCCGCGCGCTGCTCCGCCCTCCTCGACAGCTTGAGCAGGGCACCCAATTCTACGGGGCTGACGTCCCGCGACCGCCCGGAGCCGAGGCTGCCGAGCCGCAGCGGGCCGAAGCGGCGGCGCACGAGCTCGATCACCGGGTGCCCGACCGCGTCGAGCATGCGCCGGACGACGCGGTTGCGCCCGGAGTGGATCGTCAGCTCGACGAGCGAGGTGTCCCCGGAGACGCCGGTGACGCGCGCGGCGTCGGCCGCGATCGGGCCGTCCTCGAGCTCGACCCCCTGCCGCAGCCGCGCGAGCGCCGCCGGCGCGACCCGCCCGCGCACCTTCGCGACATAGGTCTTCTCCACGCCGAACGACGGGTGCGCGAGCACGTGGGCGAGCTCGCCGTCGTTCGTCAGCAGCAGCAGTCCGCTGGTGTCGAAGTCGAGCCGGCCGACGTTGTAGAGCCGCTCCGGGTACGCCCGGGTGAACGTCGTGAGGTCGGGCCGGCCGCGCTCGTCGGCGAGCGAGCTGACGACGCCGGTCGGCTTGTTCAGGATCACGTAGCGCTTGCCGGCGTCGAGCTGCACGGGCGTGCCGTCCACCTCGACGCGCTGCTCCGGCCGCACCCGCTGGCCGAGCTCGGCCACCCGGTCGTCGACGGTGACACGGCCCTCGGCGATGTACTGCTCGACGACCCGGCGGCTGGCGACGCCGGCGGCGGCGAGCGCCTTCTGCAGCCGCTCCCCCTCCTCGTGCGGGGCGTCCCGCTTCGGATCAGGCATCGATGTCGAATCCGTCCCGGCCGTCCTCGAGGAGCGGCGAGATCCTCGGGAGCTCGTCGATCGAGTTGATCCCGAGCTGGGAGAGCAGCAGGCCGGTCGTCTCGTAGTGGATCGCGCCGGTCTCGGCGTCGGTGAACGCCTCGGCGATGAGCCCGCGCCCGACCAGCGTCTTGACGACCGAGTCGACGTTGACCGCGCGGATCGCGGTGATCTGCGGGCGGGAGATCGGCTGGCGGTAGGCGATCACCGCGAGCGTCTCGAGCGCGGCCTGGGACAGCCGCGTCGGCGTCTGGGTGAGCACGAACTCGCCGACCACCTCGTCGTGCTCCGGCCGGACGTAGATCCGCCAGCCGCCGCCCACCTCGCGCAGCTCGAAGCCGCGGCGCGGGCCGCCGGTCCGGCCGTCGTAGTCGGCGACCAGCCGCTCGATCGACTGCCGGACGGCGGGCACCGGCGCGCCGATCGCGGTCGCGAGCGTCACCAGCGACTGCGGCTCGTCGGCGACCATGAGGACCGCCTCGAGCCGACGCTCGAGGTCCACGGGCGCGGCGGGGGCGGAGTGCTCGGGCGCCGTCTCCGGCTCGGCCGGCGCCACCGGCGCGGATGGTCCGTCAGTCGTCATAGTCGGCTCCAAGGTTCGCGAGAGCGTCGTCGGACCAGTGCTCGGCGGTCCAGCGCACGGTGAGCTCGCCGAGCGGCTCGAGCTGCTCGAACGCGACTGCCGCCCCGCGGTAGAGCTCGAGCACCGCGAGGAAGCGGGCGACGATGACGCCGCGCTGCTCGACGCCGGCGATGAGCTGGCGGAAGGACATCGGCTCGCCCCGGCGCAGCATCGCGGCGACCTCGGCCGCCTGCTCCCGGATCGAGACGAGCGGCGCGTGCAGGTGCTCGAGCCCGACCGCCGGCATCGCCCGCGGGGCGAAGGCGAGCGCCGCGAGCGCGGCGAAGTCCTCGAGCGAGGTCGTCCACACCAGGTCCGGGGTGCGGTCGCGGTACTTCTCCTCGAGCCGGACGCTGCGCCAGTGCCGCCCGGTCTCGGCCTCGAGCGCCGATGAGAACCACGCCGAGGCGAGCTTGAACGCGCGGTACTGCAGCAGCCGGGCGAACAGCAGGTCCCGCGCCTCGAGCGCCGCGACGTCGTCGGGGTCGACGAGCTCGCCCTGCGGCAGCAGGCCGACGATCTTGAGGTCGAGCAGCGTCGCGGCGACCACCAGGAACTCGCTGGCGCGGTCGAGCTGCTCCGGCCCCTCGATGGTGCGCACGTACTGGATGAACTCGTCGGTGACGGCGCTGAGCGACACCTCGGTGATGTCCAGCTCGTGCTTGGCGATCAGGCTGAGCAGCAGGTCGAACGGCCCGTCGAAGTTCTCCAGGGTGACGGAGAACCCGCCGTCGCGGGTCGCCGGATCGGGAGCCGACGGGGTCGGCGCCTCGGGGCCGGCCTCCTGGGGCTCCGCCGTCTCGGCAGTGCGCGCCATGCCTCGATTCTCCCCGATCGGGACGCGGACCGTCGCCCCGTCAGGCGACCGCGTGCCGGAACACGAGCTCCCGCGCGACCTGCTCGTACGCCCGCGACGCGGCGTGCTCCGGCGCGTACACGCTGACCGGCACGCCGGCGACCGTCGCGTCCGGGAATTTCACGGTCCGGCTGATCACCGTGTCCAGCACGTCGTCGCCGAAGGTCTCCACGAGGCGCTCCATGACCTCCTTGGCGTGCAGCGTCCGCGCGTCGTACATCGTCGCGAGGATGCCGTCGAGCTGCAGCGCCGGGTTCAGCCGGTCGTGCACCTTCTCGATCGTCTCGATGAGTAGCGCGACGCCGCGCAGCGCGAAGAACTCGCACTCCATCGGGATGAGCACGCCGTGCGCGGCGGTGAGCGCGTTCACGGTCAGCAGGCCGAGCGAGGGCTGGCAGTCGATGAGCACGACGTCGTACTCGTCGGTGACGGCGCGCAGCACGCGCGCGAGGATCGACTCCCTGGCGACCTCGCCGACGAGCTGCACCTCGGCGGCGGAGAGGTCGATGTTCGCGGGGATGACGTCGAGGCCGGGCACGGAGCTCGGCACGATGGCCTTCCGGATGTCGCGCTCGTTGCCGACGAGCAGGTCGTAGACGGTGACGGCGTCGTGCGAGGGGATCGCGAGCCCCGCGGTGAGCGCGCCCTGCGGGTCGAAGTCGACGGCGAGCACGCGGCGGCCGTCGGCCGCGAGCGAGGCGCCGAGGTTGATGGTGGTCGTCGTCTTGCCGACGCCGCCCTTCTGGTTGCACATCGCGATGATCCGGGCGGGCCCGTGCTGGCGCAGCGGCGCGGGCTCCGGGAACACGCGCACCGGTCGGCCGGTCGGGCCGTACTTGACGCCGGCCTTCCGCGGCGCGGTGCCGCCGTCGATCTGGGACAGCGCCTCCGGTCCTGCCGGCGCGGGCTCGAGCCCCGGCAGCGCCGTCTGATCAGGATTCGCGTTCATGCCGCGATGCTATGCCCGGGCCTCCGCCGCGCTGCGGCGCACACGCACGGCCCCGCGCGGCTCGCCTAACCTTCAACCTCAGCTTCAACATTCTGACGCTCGTCGGCACGCGGACGGCGCCGGCGCCTCGCCGCCCGGCTCAGCGGGCGCGCGGGTGCGCGAGGACGTAGGCGTCGCGCAGCGCGTCCGCGGTGACCTTCGTGTAGATCTGCGTCGTGGCGACCGAGGCGTGCCCGAGCAGCTCCTGCACGACCCGGACGTCCGCGCCGCCCTGCAGCAGGTGGGTCGCGAACGAATGCCGCAGGGTGTGCGGGCTGAGGTGCGCCGCGACCACCCCGGCGCGCGCCGCGGCGTCGCGGATCACGAGCCAGACGTGCTGGCGCGAGAGGCGGGCGCCGCGCGCGCCGAGGAAGAGCGCCGGCGTCCCGCGCCGACCCTCGGCGAGCACCGGACGGCCGCGGACCAGATAGGCCTCGAGCGCCGCGCGCGCGTAGGAGCCGAGCGGCACGATCCGCTGCTTGCGGCCCTTGCCCGTGAGCCGGACGAGCCCGGCCTCGATCGCCGCCGTCGCGTCGTCGACGTCGAGGTCGACCGCCTCCGAGACGCGGGCGCCTGTGGCGTACAGCAGCTCCAGCAGCGCGCGGTCGCGCAGCCGCGTCGGCTCGTCGCCGTCCGCGGCCGCCAGCAGCGCCTCGACCTCCTGGATCGAGATCGCCTTCGGCAGTCGCTGGGCCGCCTTCGGCGGGCGCACGTCGGAGCTCGGATCGGCGGCGGCCAGCCCCTCCCCGAGCGCGAAGCGGTGCAGCCCGCGCACCGCGCTCAGCACCCGTGCGGCGCTCGTCGCCGCGAGCGGCGCCTCCCGGTCCCGCAGCGAACGGGCGAAGGCCTCCACGTCGGCTCGCTCGACGGCCGTCAGGTCGTCGATCCCGGCCGCGGCGAGGAAGGCGGCGTAGCCCTCCAGGTCGCGCCGGTACGCCGCGACCGTGTGCGGCGAGCGGCCGAGCTCGATCGCCAGGTGCCGGAGGTAGCGCTCGCTCAGCGCAGCGACGGGTGCCGGTCCCACGGCTCCTCCGCGTCGCGCAGGCCCGACCAGCCCCGCGCCCGCTCGACGGCGGCGGACAGCACCGCGACCGCCGTGATCGCGTTCTGCACCCGGCCGGCGCGCACGGCGTCCACCGCCTCGTCGAGCGGGACCCAGCGCAGCAGCAGGTCGGCCTCCTCGGCGGCGCGCGGGAACGTCGTGCCGGTCGGCGCGAGCCCGCGGGCGAGGAAGACGCGGACCACCTCGTTCGAGCCGCCGGGGCTGTTCGCGAAGTCCGCGAGCAGCGACCACCGCGCCGCCCGGAGGTCGACCTCCTCGGCGAGCTCCCGCTGCGCCGTCGCCAGCGGCGGCTCCCCCGCGACGTCCATCAGGCCGGCCGGCAGCTCCCACTCCCGCAGCCGCACCGGGTGGCGGTACTGCCGGATCAGGCACGCCCGGTCCTCGTCGTCGAGCGCGAGCACCGCCACCGCGCCCGGGTGGTCCATGAAGTGGCGCCGCAGCACCCCGTCCCGGTACCGGAACGACTCCTCCCGCACGTCCCACACCCGTCCCCGGTAGGCGAGCGAGGTCTCGAGCACCTCGGGCTCGAACGGCTCGTCGGCGAGGTCGTCCGCCGCGCCGGTCGCTGAGCGGTCGGCGCGCAGCGGGGCGTCGGCGGGCTCCGGGACCGGGGTCATTCCGCCGAGACGGGGATCGTCGTCGTGACCGTGGGGAGCTCGCCGGTGTCGGCCTCCGACTGCTCGACGTCGAACAGCTTGGAGGCGCGCTGGCGCTCGAGCGCCGCGGCGACCAGGCCGCGGAACAGCGGGTGGGCGCGGTTCGGCCGCGAGCGCAGCTCCGGATGCGCCTGGGTGCCGACGTAGAACGGATGGGTCTCGCGGGGCAGCTCGACGTACTCCACGAGCGTGCGGTCCGGGGAGATCCCGGAGAACACCATGCCGGCCTCCGCGATCCGGTCGCGGAAGCGGTTGTTCACCTCGTAGCGGTGCCGGTGGCGCTCCGCGACCCGCTCGGCGCCGTAGAGCTCCGCGACGATCGAGCCGGGCTGCAGCGCGGCGTCGTAGAGGCCGAGGCGCATGGTGCCGCCGAGGTCGCCCGCCTCGAGGATCTCCACCTGCTCGGCCATCGTCGCGATGACCGGGTAGGGGTTCTCCGGGTCGAACTCGGTCGAGGAGGCGCCGGTCAGGCCGGCGACGCTCCGGGAGAACTCGATGACCATGCACTGCAGGCCGAGGCAGAGTCCGAGGGCTGGGATGCCGTTCTCCCGCGCGAAGCGCAGCGCGCCGAGCTTGCCCTCGACGCCGCGCACCCCGAAGCCGCCCGGCACGACGATCCCGTCGACGTCGGACAGCGCCCGCGCGGCGCCCTCGGGCGTCTCGCAGTCGTCGGCGGTGACCCAGCGGACGTCGACGCGGGTGTTCTGCGCGAAGCCGCCCGCCTTGAGCGCCTCGGTCACGCTGAGGTACGCGTCGGGCAGGTCGATGTACTTGCCGACGAGCGCGATGCTCACCTCGTGCGCGGGCTCGCGGACCGCCTTCAGCAGGTCCGCCCAGCCGTCCCACACGACGTCGTGCGCCTGGTCGAGGCCGAGCTGGCGGACGATGTACGCGTCGAGACCCTGCTCGTGCAGCATCGTCGGGATGTCGTAGATGCTCGGCACGTCGATCGCGTTGACGACGGCGTCCTCGTCGACGTCGCACATGAGCGCGATCTTCCGCTTGTTCGGCTCGGAGACCGGCCGATCGCTGCGCAGCACGAGCGCGTCGGGCTGGATGCCGATGCTCCGCAACGCGGCGACCGAGTGCTGCGTCGGCTTCGTCTTCTGCTCGCCGCTCGCGTTCATGAACGGGACGAGGCTGACGTGGACGAAGAACACGTTCCCGCGGCCGAGCTCGTGGCGCACCTGGCGGGCGGACTCGATGAACGGCTGCGACTCGATGTCGCCGACCGTGCCGCCGATCTCGGTGATGATGACGTCCGGCGCCGGCTCGCCGTTCGGACCGGGCTGGGCCTGCAGCCGCATCCGGCGCTTGATCTCGTCGGTGATGTGCGGGATGACCTGGACCGTGTCGCCGAGGTACTCGCCGCGGCGTTCCTTCGCGATCACCTGCGAGTAGATCTGGCCGGTCGTGACGTTCGCCGCCTGGCTGAGGCTGATGTCGAGGAAGCGCTCGTAGTGCCCGATGTCGAGGTCGGTCTCGGCGCCGTCGTCGGTGACGAACACCTCGCCGTGCTGGAACGGGTTCATCGTGCCCGGGTCGACGTTGAGGTAGGGGTCGAGCTTCTGCATGACGACTCGGAGGCCGCGCGCGGTGAGCAGATTGCCGAGGCTCGCGGCGGTGAGGCCCTTGCCGAGCGAGGAGACGACCCCGCCGGTCACGAAGATGTGCTTCGCGACATGACCCTGGGCGCCCGGCGAACTGTCCACCACGGGATTCCAGCATAAGCCACCGACGCCGACCGGCCGACCCGCCGGGCTCTCTCCCCGCCATCGCCGGCCGGGCAGGCCGGAGACGGGCGTCGTGCGCCGCTCGAGGATGCCGGGCGCCGACGCCGAGGCGCTCAGCGCAGCGCGAGCAGCTCCCGGGCGTGCGCGAGCCCCGACTCCGAGTCGGCGAGGCCGGACAGCAGACGGGCCATCTCGCGCTCCCTCGCGTCGCCGCTCAGCCGCGCGACGCTCGACTGCGTGAAGCCCCCCGCGGTGTCCTTCTCGACGCGGAGATGGTTCGTCGCGAACGCCGCGACCTGCGCGAGGTGCGTCACCACGACCACCTGCGCGTGCTCGGCGAGGCGTGCGAGCCGGCGCCCGACCTCGATCGCCGCGGCGCCGCCGACGCCCGCGTCGACCTCGTCGAAGACGAAGGTGGGCACCGGGTCGACGCCGGCGAGCACGACCTCGAGCGCGAGCATGATCCGGGACAGCTCGCCGCCCGAGGCGCCGCGGCCGATCGGCCGGGCGTCGGCGCCGGGGTGCGGCACCAGCTGGAAGGCCACCTCGTCGCGGCCGGAGGCGGTGAGCCGCTCGGCCGGCGCGACCTCGACGACGAGTCGCGCGTCCGGCATCGCGAGCGCCGCGAGCTCGTCGCTCACCGCGGCCGAGAGCCGGCCGGCCGCCGCGCGTCGCAGCTGCGTCAGCCGCGCCGCGAAGGACTCGGCCCCCTCGAGCGCGGCGCCGACCGCGTCCTCCAGCTCGGCGATGCGGGCGTCCGTGCGGTCCAGGTCGAGCAGCCGCGCGCCGCCGGTGGCGAGCAGGCCGATCGCGTCGTCGAGGGTCGGGCCGTGGCGGCGGACCAGCTCGGCGAGCGCCGCACGGCGCTCCTGCACCGCCTCGAGCCGGGCGGCGCCGTCGGCGTCGAGGCCGGCGAGGTAGCCGGAGAGCTGGACGGCCGCGTCGCCGACGCCGTAGACCAGCTCGGCGAGCGCCTGCGCGATCGGCTCGAGCGCGGCGTCGTGCTCGGCCGCGCGCTCGATGGTCCGCCGCGCGGCGCCGAGCAGGCCGCTCGCGTCGGCGGCCGAGTCCGACTCGGTCGAGAGCAGCTCGTGGGCCTCGGCGGCGGCCCGGCGCAGCGACTCGAGATGGCTCAGCCGCTCGGCCTCCGCCGCCAGCGTCGCGTCCTCGCCCGGCTGCGGGTCGATCGCCTCGATCCGGTCGAGCGCGTCGCGCAGCTCCGCGGCCTCGGCGGCGCGCCGGTCGCGCGCGGCCACCAGGCCGTCGAGCTCCGCGGCGGCGGCCGTCCATCGCGCGAACGCGTCCGCGAGCTCGGCGCGCAGCTCCCCCGCCTCCGCGAAGCGGTCGAGCGCGTCGCGCTGGGCCGCCCGGGAGCGCAGCCGCAGCTGCTCGGACTGCCCGTGCACCACGACGAGCCGCTCGCCGAGCTCGGCGAGCACGCCGGCGGGTGCGCCGCGGCCGCCGACGAACGCGCGGGAGCGCGCCTGCCCGCCCGCGTCGCGGGCGAGCGTGCGGGCGAGCACCAGCTCGCCGTCCTCGACCCGGCCGCCGGCCTCCTCGACCCGCTCGGCGACCTCGACGGCGCCGTCCGGGAGGCGCCAGAGCCCCTCGACGGCCGCCTGCTCGGCGCCGGCTCGGACCACGCCGGCGTCCGCGCGCTCCCCGAGCAGCAGGCCGAGCGCCGTGACCACCATGGTCTTGCCGGCGCCGGTCTCGCCGGTGACGACCGTGAGCCCCGGTCCGAGCGGCAGCGTCGCGTCGGCGATCACGCCGAGGTCCCGGATGCGCAGCTCCTCGATCATCCGCGCCGGACCGATCGGCGACCCGCGGGCAGGACGAGCCGGGACGCGGTCACCGCCCGCTCCCGCGCCACCCCGAGACCGGCAGCGAGAACTTGTTCACCAGCCGGTCGGTGAACTCGCCCCGGACCAGCCGCGCGAGCCGCACCGGGGTCGTCGAGCGCGTCGCCTCGACCCGCGAGCCGGGCCCGAGCGGCGTGCTGCGCCGGCCGTCGCACCACAGCACGCCGACGTTGGCGGGGACCTCGCGCAGCTCGACGGCGAGCACCGAGTCCGGCGCGACGACGAGCGGCCGCGCGAACAGCGCGTGCGCGGAGAGCGGCACCAGGAGCATGGCGTCGATGTTCGGCCAGACCACCGGGCCGCCGGCGGAGAACGCGTAGGCGGTCGAGCCGGTCGGCGTGGCCATCACGACGCCGTCGCAGCCGAAGGAGGACAGCGGGCGGCCGCCGACCTCGACGACCACCTCGACCATCTTCCCCGAGGTCGCCTTCTCGATCGTCGCCTCGTTGAGCGCCCAGGTCCGGGCGACCTCGCGATCGTCGTGGTCGAGCACGACCACCTCGATCGTCATGCGCTCCTCGACCTCGTAGTCCGCCGCGATCGCGCGCCGGACGACCTCCGCGAGGTCCTCCCGCTCGGCCTCCGCGAGGAAGCCGACGTGGCCGAGGTTCACCCCGATGATGGGGGCGTCGGCGCCGCGGACGACCTCGGCGGCGCGCAGGATCGTGCCGTCGCCGCCGAGCACGATCGCCAGCTCGATGCGCTCGAGCGGCACCTCGTCCTCGAGGATCCGGACCGCGGCGCGCAGCGTCGGGTCGGCGTCCCCGCCGAGCAGCTCCGGGAAGTCGGTCGCCACCAGGACCGGCACGATGCCGCCGCGGGCGAGGCCGGCGATCGTCTCGAGCGCGGCGCGGCGGGACTCCTCGCGGCCCGTGTGCGCGAGCACCAGGAAGGCGCGCTCCTGCGAGACGGCCATGTCACCCTCCCGCGAGCTCGGCGATCCGTGACGTCCATTCTGACGGATCACCGCCGACGCGCGGGCTGAGATGCGCGAGGTACTCGGAATTCCCGTGCGTCCCGACGATCTGGGAGGGGACGAGCCCGGCCGTCCGGAGGCCGAGGTCGTGCGCGGCCCAGAGCACGCCCTCGATCGCCTCCGCGCGGAGCCGCGCGTCGCGGACGACGCCCTCCCGCACGCCGCCGCGCCCGACCTCGAACTGCGGCTTGACCAGCACGACGAGCTCCGCCTCGGGCGCGACGGCGCGCAGCGCCGGCAGCACGAGCCCGAGGGAGATGAACGACAGGTCCGCGACGACCAGCCCGATCGGGCGGCCGGCGAGCTGCGGGGCGATGCGCTCGGCGTCGAGCTCGCGCACGTTGACGCCCTCCAGGCTGACCAGGCGGCCGTCGCGGATCGCCGGCTCGAGCTCCGGCGAGAGCTGGCCGTGACCGACGTCGACGGCGAGCACGAACGCCGCGCCGCGCGCGAGCAGGACCTGGCTGAACCCGCCCGTCGAGGCGCCGGCGTCGAGGCAGACGAGGCCTGCGGGGTCGATCGCGAAGGCGTCCAGCGCGCCGAGCAGCTTGAGCGCGGCGCGGCTCACCCAGTCGTCGGCGGCGTCGAGCTCGATCGCGTCGTCCGCGGCGACCGGCGCCGAGGGCTTGACCGCGGGGCGGCCGGCGATCCGCACCCGGCCCTCCCGGACGAGGGCCGCCGCGTGGTTGCGCGAGCGCGCGAGGCCGCGGGCGACGAGCGCGACGTCGAGGCGGGTCGGGCCGTGCGGCGCGGCGCCGGCCTCAGCCATGCTCGTCGGCGGACTCGAGCGCGGAGCGCAGCTCGCCGACGATCGCGTCGTAGGCCTCCGCGCGGGACGCGAGCGGCTGCTCCTCGATCACCCGGAGCCGATCGATGAGCGCGTCGCGGTCCTGCGCCTCGTCCACGCGACCAGGATACGACGCTAGGCGGCCCGTGGCGGGGTGTAGACCGCCTCCGGCACCTCGAACGCGTAGATGGCCAGGCCCGAGCCCCAGATCACCGCGCAGGCCGCGCGGACCAGGTCCGTGTGCCGCGTGCCGCCGGCGAGCACCTCGATGCGGTGCCCGTCGAGCCGGATCGCGGCATCCCGGACGCGCACCACGCCGTCCTCGACGCGCGGCATCGGATAGGGCGTGAACAGCTCGCGGAGATCGTCGAGGATGTACGCCGGGCGCTCCTCGGGGGCCGCCGCGACCAGCTGCTTCGGCCCGTCGATGCCGGTCAGGACCAGCGCACCCGGGATGCCGGCGCGATTCGCCCCGAGCACGTCGGTGTCGAGCCGGTCGCCGACGACGAGCGGCCGGCGCGCGCCGAGGCGCTCGATCGCGGTGTCGAAGATCGCCCGCTCGGGCTTGCCGGCGATGATCGGCATCCGCCCGGTCGCCGTGTGCACCGCGGCGACGAGCGTGCCGTTGCCGGGGGCGACGCCGCGCGAGTGCGGGATGGTCCAGTCCTGATTGGTCGCGATCCACGGGATGTCCAGGCCGCGGATCGCGAACGACGCCTCCGCGAGCTGCTCCCAGCCGACGCTCGGATGGAATCCCTGCAGCACCGCCGCGGGACGGTCCTCGGCCGAGGAGGTCGTCCGGTAGCCGGCGAGCTCGAGCTCGTGGGTGATCCCCTCGCCGCCGACGACGAGGATCCGCGCGCCCGGCGGCACGACGTCGCGGAGCAGGTCCACGGCGGCCTGCGGGCTGGTGACGACGTCGCGCGGCGCCACGTCGAGGCCGAAGCCGCGGAGCTGCTCGGCGACGCGGGCGTCGATCCGGGCCGCGTTGTTCGTGATGTAGCCGACGCGCACGCCGTCCGCCACGGCCGCGTTCACGGCGTCCACGGCGTACGGGATCGGGTCCGCCGCGGCGTACAGCACGCCGTCCAGGTCGGCGAGCAGCACGTCGACGCCGTCGAGCGGCGAGCCGGCCTCGATCACTCGGCGGCCCCGGCGGCCGAGCCGGGCGTGTCGTCGGCGGCCCCGTCGCTCGCGGCGCCGTCGGCCTCAGCGGAGGCCTCCGCGGCCTCCGGGACCTCCGGGTCGAGCTCGACGACCTCGATCAGGTCCTCGTCGTCGTCGTCGTCGGCGGCGCCGTCGAGCGCCGCGGCGGCCACCTCGGCGCGCCGGAACCACTCCGCGGCCTCCGCGTCGCGGCCGAGCTCCTCGAGCACCGTCGCGTAGGCGTCGAACAGCCCGGGGCTCCACGAGTAGGCGACGTCGGGGTCCAGCTGGGGGATCTCGAGCTCGACCAGCGCCTGCGCGGCCTGGCCGAGGTCGAGCCGCGCCCCGGACATCGCGATCGCGAGCTCCACCTGCACCGGCACCGGCAGCGTGCCGCGCGGGACGCTGCGCCCGAGCTCGAGCGCGCGCTGCGGGCGGCCGAGGCCGCGCTCGCTGTCGACCATGAGCGGCAGCTGGTCGTCGCGGCCGGTGATCCGCCGGTAGGTGCGCAGCTCGCGCAGGGCCAGCCCGTAGTCGCCGGTGCGATAGGCCGTGATCGCGAGCGTCTCGCGGACCACGCCGATCCGGCCGCCGCGCCGCGACGCGGCCTGGGCGTGCCGGTGCGCGGCCTCGGGATCCGCCTCGATGAGGCGCGCGGCCATCGCGAGATGACGGGCGACGTGCTCCTGGTTCTCGGCGGTCAACGTGCGCAGGTCGTTGCGGACGTCCTTCGGCAGATCGGCCGGAGTGACCTCGTCGGGGATCGGCGGATCGACGATCCGCGGGCGCACGGACCTGGTGTCCGGCTCCTCGGACTCGCCGCGCCGCGGGCGGGGCGCCATCGAGGGGTGCGGACGACCGCCGTGCGTCGGCTTGGCGCCGCGACGGGGCGGCTGCTTCGGACCCGCGGAGTCCCCTCGGCGACCGCGCTCGCCGTCGCGGCGAGGCGGTCGGCGGTCGCCTCGAGGGGAATCGCTCACGGCGTCCATCCTCGCATGCAGGGGCAGGCGCCCGGACACGCGCTCGCGACCGCGCAGACGAGGCGGAGACGAGTGCAGGACCCGTGGAAGAGGACGCAGAAAGGGTGCGGAAACAGCAGAGGGCCGCCCCGATGGGGCGGCCCTCTCTGAAAGAAGTCCGGCGGTGTCCTACTCTCCCACAGGGTCCCCCCTGCAGTACCAT
>ERZ778028.1354-NODE-1354-length-28139-cov-7.166465_pt1 | contig 28139 bp, 25 predicted proteins | sample MGYA00375758_ERZ778028 | MGnify/ENA primary metagenome ERZ778028 (study PRJEB29350, sample SAMN05389828) | bioreactor metagenome | isolation source: Thiocyanate bioreactor | place: South Africa: University of Cape Town | collected 2014-03-17 ...
ATCCCTGGATCGACTTCATCTTCGTCGGCGACTCGACGATGACGAGCTTCTTGCCCCCAGCACTCTTGACAGCTGCCACGTGGCGTCCTTTCTCCGATGCACACCATACACACCGCCCCATGGGGAAGACGCTGGGAGCGGGCCGGTCATTCCCTCCCCGACGGCGGTCCGGCGCGCGCGCGGGCTTCGGCGCCGAGCAGGCCGCCGCCGACGCGGACGCGAACGGTGGCGGTCATCTCGACGAGCGCGCACGCGACGAGTTCCGCCCCCACGGAGGCGGCCACCTCGGCCGCGCGATCGCACGGCACGCCGACCGCAGCTCCGGTCACGGCATCCGCGGCGGCGAGAGCCGCGGCGTCGGCCGCTCCCGCCGCGCGAGCGGAGTGGACCGAGGCGGCGCCGACCGCGCCGACTCCCACCGCTGCCGCCGCGGCGACGGCGAGAGCGCCGAGCGCGGCGGCGGACCCGGCCATCAGACGGACTCCCCACCGCGCGCGTCGAACGTATCCGCCGACACCATGCTCACCGCCCGCCGTCGAGAGCGCAGGAGCGCGCGCTCAGCTCGGGAAGGGGCAACGGCACGCGGACGCCGGCGGAGGCCGTCACGCAGACGAGGTCGCCGTCCGCTGCGATCGCATCGAGACGCGCATCGGCGATGGTCGCAACGAGCTCGGCGACCCGATCGGGCTCGCCGCGAGCGGCGAGTCGCGCGGCCTGTGCAACCGCCTGCTCCAGACGCACGAGGCGACCCACGGCACTCAGAGAGCCCGCGGTCAGGGCGATGAGAAGGACCACCGCGGGCACGATGACGGCGAATTCGGCAGTCGCGGATCCGCCGTCATCGCACCGGCGGATCATGCGACCGTCAGTGCGCGGCGGACGAGGTCGGTGAGGATGCCGCGGACCTCATCGCTGCGCATGATCATGACGAGCAGCCCGGCGAAGGCCACGGCGGCCATGGTGGCCACGGCGTACTCCGCAGTGGCCGCCCCCGACTCGTCGGAGTAGAGCTCGCGCGCACGTCGCAGCGTGAGCGGCGGCAGAGCGGTGGCCCCGCCGCTCGTGAGCGTGATGGGCGAAGGATGGAACATGCAGAGTCCTACTTTCTCTCGGTGTGGAAGGGGGCACGTCAGGCCGCCGGCGATCCCGCGGACGTGAGGAGAGGCGTCGACCCGCTGAGGACCGAGATCAGCAGGGGCGCGACGCCGAGCAGAAGGAAGGCGGGCAGGGTGCAGACACCCATCGGCAGGAGCAGCCGAGAGCTGAGGCGAGCGGCGCGCAGCCGGCCGTCCGTGCGCGCCCTGCGACGCTGCTCTGCCGCGTCCGCACGCAGCAACTCCACCGCGCGCGCACCGGCACGTCGTGAGAGCCGAAGCATCGCGTGGACGTCGGCTTCGATCTCGCCCGCGCCCGCAGCGGTGGTCACGGCGAGGGCGCGCTCGACCGACACGCCCCCGCTGAGAGCGATCGCCACGATCTCGCTCTGCAGTCCCGCCAGCCGCCTGTCGGGCTCCGCCCGAGCGACAAGGCGCGCCGTCCAGAGGCGCGCTGCGAGCATGAGCGCGGCGCCGGTGGCGATGCAGCCGATTCCGACCGGGTGCACCAGCACCGCGGCCACGTCGAATCCGAGGGCGATCCCGAGAAGGATCGCGACGGCAGGCAACCACGCGACGAGGCGCGCCGTGGCCCGAGGGTCGGCAAGGGCCACGGCGACGTCATCGCGCATCTCGGCAGCTGATCGCAGCGCGCCGGCGAACTGGCGAAGACTCGGCGCCAGCGGAGCTCCGACCGTCTGGGCGACGCGCCAGGCCACCGCGACGTCGGTCCACGCCCCTCCCAGCCGATCCATGTTCTCCGTCGGATCGAGCAGCGGGTGGTGCTGCGGAGGGGGAACGCCCTCCGCGTCCCCTCCGCCGTCGGGCGCAGCCTCGTCGAGGAGGCGTAGCGCCGTGGCATCGCCGTCCTCCGCCAACAGTGACCACGCCTGCGCCGGCGCGACACCGGCCTCCAGCAGGACGGCGAGCCTCTGCAACGTCTCGGCGGCCTCCGTGGCGTCAGCCGGGGCAGCCTTCATGGCACGGCCGCCATTTCCAACCGACCATGGCCGTCGAGCCCGGGCCGGGCGAAACCGACCACGCGACGAATGCCGTCCGGACCGCGCTCGACGTGCACCACGACACCGATCGCGCTGACGACGTGGCGCGCGAGCGCCCGATCGTCCATTCCGGCGAGAGCGCCCAGCGCTTCGAGCCGAGCGGGCAGATCGGCGATACGGCCGACGTGCACCGTGCCCGCGCCGCCCTCGTGACCCGTGTTCAGGGCGGTCAGCAGTTCGCGGACCTCCTCGCCACGACACTCTCCGACGACCAGCCGATCGGGCCGCATCCGCAGGGCTTCGCGGACGAGACGCGACAGCGGAACGGCGCCGGCGCCTTCGAGATTCGGTTGGCGCGCTTCGAGACGCACGTGGTGCGGATGGTCCACCCGCAACTCGGCGACGCCCTCGATCGTGACGATTCGCTCGTGCGGCGGTACCAGGCCCAACAACGCCGACAGCAGCGTAGTCTTGCCCGCACCCGTCGCGCCCGACACCAGGATGTTGCGACGCGCCGCCACGAGCTTCTCGAGCCGCCTGTGGGTCTCGGCATCGCAGAGGCCGCGACGGGCGAGCTCGTCGAGATCGGGGACGTCGACCTGCGGCAGACGGATCGATATGGCCGTGCCCGTGCACGCGACAGGGGGAAGCACGGCGTGCACGCGCGCGCCGTGCTCCCACCGCACGTCGACCACGGGCGAGGCGTCGTCGAGGTGGCGCCCGCCGATTCCGACGAGCGCGACGGCCAGCGCGCGCAGCTCATCGGCATCCGCCCGCCACTCGACGACCGGCACGGCCCCGGCGCCGCGGTCGACGAACAGGCCGTCCGTGCCGTTGATGAACACGTCCGTCACCTCGGGATCGCTCAGGAGGTGACGAAGGGGCTCGAGGGCCGGGTGATCGGGAAGGCGCCGGCGTCGCGCACGACGCAGCGGAACCGGCCCCGACGCCATCGCGGGCTCCGCCGCGTCGGCGCGGACACGCGCGACGGACTCGACGCCACGCTCATCGACGACGAACCGGCGTACCGCCTCCGGAACGCGACGTGTGCCGCGGCGGTGGGCGACGAAAGGCTCGGACATACCCCGACGCTACGTGCGCGGCGCGCGGCGACGGCCGGGCGCGACCTCACCCGTGAGGAACGCAGCGACCGCCCTCCCTGGGGAGGAGCCGACGGGCGGAAAGAGAGAAGGCGGCATCCCATAGGGGGAGATGGGATGCCGCCACGCGACATCCCGGAATCGGGGGTGGTCGGGAGTCGCGCTGCCTGAATCGAAGTTCGGCCGGATCGAGCATACGCAGACGTCCGGCCCCGCTCCACTCGAAAACGCGTGTCGACGCTGATATATCGGTGAAACCACGGACCCGCGCCGCAGGACTCGCCCCCTCCTTCCGGAGGTAGTGCCGTGTCGGTCGCGGTCGCTAGATTTCGTGAGTCGTCCGGGACCCGATCCCGCCACCGCCGCAAAGGAGCGCGCAGATGAGCAGCCAGATCGACCACCTGCTGAATGAAACCCGCCGGTTCGCCCCCTCCCCCGAGTTCGCCGCGGATGCCGTCGCCACCGCCGATCTGTACACGCAGGCGGATGCCGACCGCGACGGCTTCTGGGCGGAGCAGGCCCGGAGCCTGCACTGGCACACCCCGTTCACCCAGGTCCTCGATTGGACGAACCCGCCGTTCGCCCAGTGGTTCGCCGACGGCGAGCTGAACGTGGCGTACAACTGCCTCGACCGCCATGTCGCGGCCGGCAACGGCGACCGCGTCGCGCTGCTGTGGGAAGGCGAGCCGGGCGATGAGCGCCGCATCACCTACGCCGAGCTGACCGAGGAGGTCAAGCGGACGGCGAACGTGCTGGAGCAGCTCGGCATCGGAGCCGGCGACCGCGTCGCCATCTACCTGCCGATGATCCCCGAAGCGATCGCCGCGATGCTCGCGGTCGCCCGCATCGGCGCCATCCACTCCGTGATCTTCGGCGGGTTCTCGGCCGACAGCCTGCGCTCGCGCATCGACGACGCGGGAGCGAAACTCGTCATCACCGCGGACGGCGGATACCGCAAGGGACGCGTCTCGCCCCTCAAGCCGGCCGTGGACCTGGCCCTGAGCGACCGCGGCGAGGGGCTGCAAGAGAGCGTGGAGCATGTGCTGGTGGTGCGCCGCACCGACAACGAGATCTCCTGGACCGAGGGCCGCGACATCTGGTGGCACGAAGCGGTTCCCGCGGCATCCGCCGAGCACGAGGCGCAGCCGTTCCCGGCGGAGAACCCGCTGTTCATCCTCTACACCTCCGGCACGACCGGAAAGCCCAAAGGCATTCTGCACACCTCGGGCGGCTATCTGACGCAGGCGGCGTTCACCAACCGGGTCGTGCACGACCTGCACCCGGCCACGGACGTCTTCTGGTGCACGGCCGACATCGGCTGGATCACCGGGCACTCCTACGTCACGTACGGCCCGCTCGCCAACGGCGCCACCCAGGTGCTCTACGAGGGCACACCCGACGCGCCGCATCCGGGCCGGTGGTGGGAACTGGTTGAGAAGTACGGCGTCACCATCCTGTACACCGCGCCGACGGCGATCCGTTCGTTCATGAAGCTCGGCCGCGAGATCCCGCAGAAGTTCGATCTGTCCTCGCTGCGTCTCCTCGGCTCGGTGGGCGAGCCCATCAACCCCGAGGCATGGATGTGGTACCGATCGATCATCGGCGGTGATGCGGCCCCCATCGTCGACACGTGGTGGCAGACCGAGACGGGCGCGATCATGGTGTCGGCGTTGCCCGGAGTCACCGAGACCAAGCCGGGGTCGGCTCAGGTGCCGCTTCCCGGAATCGGCATCGACGTCGTCGACGACGAGGGCACGCACGTCGGCAACGGCAACGGGGGCCTGCTGGTCATCACGAAGCCGTGGCCCTCGATGCTGCGCGGCATCTGGGGCGACCCGGAACGGTTCGTCGAGACCTACTGGGAGAAGTTCCAGGACAAGGGCTTCTACTTCGCGGGCGACGGCGCGCGCCTGGACGATGACGGCGACGTCTGGTTCCTCGGCCGGGTCGACGACGTGATGAACGTGTCCGGGCACCGTCTGTCGACGACAGAGATCGAGTCGGCGCTCGTGGGCAACGAAGCGGTGGCCGAGGCCGCAGTGGTCGGTGCCGCCGACGAGACGACGGGCCAGGCGGTGGTCGCGTTCTGCGTGCTGAAGGAGTCGTTCCTCAAGGCGCACGACGTCGACGGCATCGTGGACGTCCTCCGCCGGTGGGTCGGCGAGCAGATCGGCCCCATCGCACGCCCGCGTGATGTGTACATCGTCACCGAGCTGCCGAAGACCCGCTCCGGAAAGATCATGCGTCGGCTCCTGCGCGACGTGGCCGAGGGGCGCGAGGTCGGCGACACCACGACGCTGGCCGACACCATGGTCATGTCGACGATCCAGTCGAAGGTCACGAAGAAGTAGGGCCACATCGGCCGCCGCGGCGGATCGGAGGGCGGCGCGTCAGTTCGTGCCGTCCTCCTGTGCCGACCGGCGCCGCCGGATCTCCGCCTCGAGGCGCGCAGCACGCTCCTCCCGCTCGAGATCGGCCAGCTGCTGCTCGGTCGTGCGTGTATCGCGCATCGGGGATGCCGCGGCCGGCGGCTCCGCCTCACGTGACCACCGTCGAGGGTCGCCGAAGCTCATCGGTTCGGACGCCCTGCCCCATTCGCGACCGAGCGTGAACCAGAGGACCGATCCCACGAGGGGCAGCAGGATGATGAAGATGATCCAGGCGAACTTCGGCAGGTGGCGCACCTGATCGTCGCGCCTCGTGATCGCATCGATCAGGGCCACGACCATGATGACGAAGACCAGCAGAGCGAGGAACGGCATACCTCCACCCTGGCGGCGTCATCGCCTCCGCGCAACGGGTGGGTGCACGAGGATCAGGCGATGGAGAAGACGACCTCGACCTCGACGGGGCTGTCCAGCGGCAGCACCGGCACGCCGACGGCGGAACGGGCATGGCGTCCGGCGTCGCCGAAGATGTCGCCGAGCACATCGCTGGCGCCGTTGATGACACCGGGCTGACCGGTGAACTCCGGCACGGACGCGACGAACCCGGTCACCTTGACGACGCCCACCAGCCGATCGATGTCGCCCACGACGGCTGCCGCCGCCGCGAGGGCGTTCAGCGCGCTCTGACGCGCCAGGTTCTTGGCGTCGGATGCCGCCACCAGCCCGTCTCCCTCGCCGACCTTGCCTGTGGCCGGCAGCGCGCCCGAGACCATCGGCAACTGGCCCGAGGTATAGACGAGATCGCCGTGAACGATGGCGGGGACGTACGACGCGACCGGAGGAACCACGGAGGGCAGCTCGATGCCGAGCTCATTCAGACGGGCGGCGATGCTCATGCGTCCTCCCCGAACTGCTGGGCGGCGACCGCCGCCGCGCCGAGGCCCGCGTTCGCGGTGCCCGCGCCGACGGGGCGCTTGAAGTACGCGACGAGTCCACCTTCGGGTCCGGGGACGACCTGAACCAGTTCCCACCCCTGCTTGCCCCAGTTGTTGAGGATCGCGGCGGTGTTGTGGATCAGCAGAGGGGTCGTGAGGTACTCCCACGTGGTCATGCGGACTCCCGGATTCGGTGTGGCCAGTGGTGGCGCGCCCGCGCGCACCGAGGGATCCCCCAGGGTTCTCCCTTACGATCAAGCCTATGCCCCAACTCAAACGGACGGCCACCGGTGTGCTCGGTGGCATTGCGGGACTCGTCGGTCTGAGCGCCATCGCCGGCATCCTCGTCACGGCCACCGTGACACCGGCGATCGCGGTCTCCGGCTACGCCGCTTCCAGCGCACTCGACACGTTCGAGAACATGCCGGGCTTCCTCCAGATCGATCCGCTCATGCTGCCGACCGAGATGTACCGCAAGGACGCGAACGGCAACGACGCACTGATGGCGGAGTTCTACGACCAGAACCGCATCCCGGTGACGTTCGACCAGGTCAACCCCGTCATGTACGACGCGATCACCTCCAGCGAGGACAAGAACTTCTACACGCACGGCGGCGTCGACCTCGTCGGCACCCTGAGCGCGCTCGTGGGCAACGCCTCCAACGGCTCCAACCGCGGCGGCTCGTCCATCACCCAGCAGTACGTCAAGAACGTGCTGCAGCAGAACTGTGAGAGCAAGGCGCAGAACTCCGACGAAGTCGCGGCGTGCTACGCCACGACCACGGCCAACCAGGGAGCTGAGGGCTACCAGCGCAAGCTGCAGGAGATGCGGTACGCGATCCAGCTCGAGAAGCAGTACTCCAAGGATGAGATCCTGCTGGGCTACCTCAACATCACCAACTTCGGCGGCCTCGTCTACGGCATCGGCGCGGCGGCCGAACACTACTTCGGCGTGTCGGCAGCAGACCTGACGATCGCGCAGGCGGCGACGATCGCCGGTATGGTGCAGGCTCCGAACGTCTACCGCATCGATATGCCGGAAGGGTCGACGACCGACAAGGCGGGTAACCCGGTCAACAGCCAGGCCGACGGGTACTCCCTGACCCTCGACCGACGCAACTACGTGCTGGGCCGCATGCTCGCCAACGGCAAGATCTCGCAGCAGGAGTACGACGACGCGATGGCCTCGCCCATCACGCCGAACATCACGAACCGCAGCCAAGGTTGCCAGAACGCGGCGGGCGCCGAGTTCTTCTGCGAGTACGTGCGCACGATCCTGCTGAAGGACCCTGCCTTCGGCGCCGATGACGACACGCGCGCGGCGAACCTGCGCCGCGGCGGCATGAAGATCTACACGACGCTCGACCCGACGCTGCAGGACGAGGGCATGAAGGCCATCTCGATCGTGCCGGCGTACGTGGACTACATGAACCTCGGCGCCTCCGCCGTGCAGGTGGAGGTCGGCACCGGACGCATCCTCTCCATGGTGCAGAACCGCCCGTTCTCGACGGACGATGCCCCCGTCAACGCCCCCACCACGCAGGTGAACTACAACGTGCGTCAGGAAAACGGCGGCGGCGGCGGTCACTCCGCGGGCTCGACCTACAAGATCTTCAGCCTGTTGAACTGGCTCGAGCAGGGCCACTCGGTCAACGAGACCCTGAACGGGCGCATCGGCCCGAAGAAGGTCGACCAGTGCGACGGGACGATCCAGAACGTGGTCGCCGGCAACAACGGCAACGGCCAGATCGGAAACTTCGAGAACAACTCGGGCTACGTGGGCACGGTCTACAACTTCACGAGAGACTCGCTCAACTCCGGGTTCCTCACGATGGCGGAGAAGATCTCGGTGTGCAGCACGAACCGGCTCGCGATGAAGATGGGCGTCATGACAGGCAGCGGCGGACCGCTGGACACGACCAACTACGCCTACAACGTGCTCGGCGACCAGGCGGTGGCACCCATCGACATGGCCCAGGTCTATGCCTCTGTCGCCGCGAAGGGAACGCTGTGCCCCTCGAAGGCGATCGACAAGGCGATCGACGCGCAGGGCAAAGACATCACCCCGCAGATCACCTGCCAGCCGGCGATGAGCGAAGCGGTCGCGGCTACTGCGGCGTACACCCTGCAGGGCGTCATGACCGGAACCGGCTCCGGCGCCCGGATCGGCGACGGTGTCCCGGTCTTCGGCAAGACCGGTATCCACGAGTACCTGCACACCTGGATGGACGGCTCATCGACCAAGGTCGCGACGGTCGTCTGGGTCGGAAACGTCGAAGGCACCGATCTGCTGAGCGACCACTCCGAGAACGGCTACGTCCTGTCGCGGATCCGCAACTCGATCTGGCCCGCGATGCAGGGAGCCGCAAACGCGAAGTACGGCGGCGACCGCTTCCCCGACCCGGATGCCGCGCTGACCAAGCGTCAGCTCACCGATCTGCCGTCGGTGATCGGCATGACCGTCAGCCAGGCGCAGCAGACGCTGAGCACGGCCGGATTCTCGGTGACGGTGGGCGACCCGGTCGACGGAACCGAGGCCGCGGGCACGATCATCCAGCAGGATCCCGGTGCGGGCAGGGTCGCCGGCGGAACGACCGTCACGATCCGCCCCAGCAACGGTCAGGGCATCGCCGTTCCGGCCGTGAGCGGCAAGCCCGCCGACGCGGTCGCCAACCTCAAGGCGCAGGGCTTCAGCAATGTGGGCCAGCAGTGCACCGCCTCGCCCACCGCTGATGACAACGGCACCGTGACGGGAACAGACCCTGCCGCGGGAACCGTGGTCAACCGCGGCACGCAGATCACCGTGCAGTACCAGGCCAAGAACTGCGGCGGACGTCCGTGACGTCGGCACGCACCGCCCTCGCCGCCGTATCGGCGGCGGGGGCGGTGGCCGCTGGCGCCGCCGTCTGGGGCACGTGCATCGAACGTTTCCTCTTCACGGTCCGTCGCCACGAGCTCGACATCCTGCCTGCCGGGTCGGCCTCACTGACGGTGCTCCACCTCTCCGATGCCCATATGGCTCCGTGGCAGCATCGAAAGCAGCAGTGGATCGCTCTGCTCGCCGATGCGGTCCGACCGGATCTGGTCGTGAACACGGGAGACAACCTCGGCCATGCCGACGGGCTCCGCGGCATCCGTTCCGCGTTCGCGCCTCTGCGCGGCGTGCCGGGCGTCTTCGTCCACGGTTCGAACGACGTGAGCGGACCGTCGGCCCGGAATCCTCTCAACTACTTCCGCGGCCCTTCGGGTGGCCCGCACAACGTCGAGAAACTCGACACGGCGGCGATGGACGCCTACTTCACCGATGAGCTCGGCTGGACGAACCTGAACAACACCGCGGCCGTCGTCGAGGCCGGTGGTCTGCGGCTGGAGACCTTCGGGGTCAGTGACGCGCATCGCGAGTGGGACGATCTGCCCGCGCTGCCCGCCGCGATCGAAGCCGCGCGACGCGGTCGCCCCTTCCACGCCGCGCGCGATGCGGATCTCGTGATCGGCGTGACGCACGCGCCGTATCAGCGCGTCCTGGACCGGTTCGTCGAGCTGGGTGCCCAGGCCATCTTCGCCGGGCACACGCACGGCGGTCAGGTGCGCATCCCCTTCTCCCCCTCCGCGCTGGTCGCCAACTGCGACATCCCCCTCGACCAGGCGCGCGGTCTCAGCACATGGACCGCCGCCGGACGCCGCGCGCCGCTGAACGTCTCGGCCGGGCTCGGACACTCGATCTATGCCCCGGTGCGGTTCGGATGCCGCCCGGAGGCGTCGGTGCTCACGCTGCGCGCACGGCGTGACGACAACGGCCTGCTCGATTCGTCACGAGGGGCATCGACGGGGTAGACTCGGAGGGTTGCCACGGGGTGTGGCGCAGCTTGGTAGCGCGCTTCGTTCGGGACGAAGAGGCCGCAGGTTCAAATCCTGTCACCCCGACAGCAGAGAGGCTCCGCCTGGAGAGATCCGGGCGGAGCCTTTCGCGGATCACTCACCGGATGGGAGCACCCGATGACCACCCCCCGCCTGATCGCCTTCGATCTCGACGACACGCTCGCCCCCTCGAAGAGCGCCATCGACCCCCGCATCGGCGAGCTCCTGCTCGAGCTCGCGGCGCGCGTCGAGGTGGCGATCATCTCGGGCGGCCAGCTCCAGCAGTTCCAGTCGCAGGTCGTCGAGCGGCTGCCCGCAGCGGATGCCGAGACCCTCGACCGCTTCCACCTCATGCCCACCTGCGGCACGCAGTACTACCGGCTCGAGGACGGCGGCGTCCGCACGGTGTACGCGCACGCGCTCACCGATGACGAGAAGTCCCGCGCGCTGGCTGCCGTCGAAGAGGAGGCGCGCCGCCTCGGCCTCTGGGAGGCCGAGCCCTGGGGCGACATCCTCGAGGATCGCGGCTCGCAGATCACCTTCTCCGCTCTCGGCCAGACCGCTCCCCTGGAGGCGAAGATGGCCTGGGACCCGACGGGCGAGAAGAAGAACGCGCTCCGCGACGCGGTCGCCGCGCGCATCCCCGACCTCGAGGTCCGCTCGGGCGGCTCAACGTCGGTCGACATCACCCACCGCGGGATCGACAAGGCGTACGGCATGCGTAAGCTCGCCGAGGTCACCGACATCCCCCTCGACGACATGCTGTTCGTCGGCGACCGCCTCGACGAGCACGGCAATGACTACCCCGTCCTGGCAATGGGCGTGACCTGCCAGGCCGTGGACGGCTGGGAGCACACGGCCGCCTACCTCACCGAGCTCATCCCGACGCTCCCGCGTCGCTGACGTCAGCCGTCGACAGCCACGACGGCGGCCGACGGGGCAGGCATGCCGGCATCCGCGTAGTAGGCGGTGATGTGGGCGCGCACGAGCTCACGAGCGCGCTCCGCGTCGCCCGACTCGATCGCACCGAGGATGTCACCGTGCTCGCGGTGCAGTCGCTCGACGGTCGCGTCCCAATCGGAGATCCGACGCGCGCCGGCGCGGATGTAGTTCTCGATCGTCGTGCGAAGACCGGCCATCGTCGCGGCGACGACGAGGTTGCCCGCGGCATCCGTCAAACGCAGGTGGAACTGCGCGTCGAGCGCGAGGAAATCGTCTGCCGTCAGCTGCTCGTCCTCCATGGCGGTGAGTGTCGCCCGGGCTTCGGCGAGATCGGGCTCGTCGAGATCGGCCAGGTGGGCGACCGCCCACTCCTCCAGCAGGAGCCGCGTCTCATACACGTCGGGGATGGGAAAGCCGTGCGCCGCGACCTGCAGACGCAGCAACTGTGCGAGACCACCGTGCGGGGTCGCCGTGACGATCGCGCCCGCGGTGGGGCCTGAGCCCGTCGCCGTCCGGATGAGACCCATAACCTCGAGCACCCGCAGGGCCTCGCGCACGCTCGACCGCCCCACCCCGAGGGTGGCCGCGAGTTCGCGCTCCGGCGGCAGTCGGTCGCCCGGCCCGAGGGCGCCGCTGAGCAGGTCGGCCTCGATCTTCTCGAGCACGACGCGCCAGGCGCGGGCTGGGGTGTTCTCCGTCATCGTCGGCTTCTCATTCCGTCGTCCCTATATGGTCAGGCCACACTAGCGCACCGGCGACGGACCGGCAATAATCGCCGGACCGGGGAGACACGGGCCTACTCTCGGACCATGGACCCCCTCCTGCTCGTCATCGTCCTCGCCGCCGTCGCGTCCGCCTTCTGCTGGGTGGCGTCGCTCGTCAGCGGGGACACCTCCTGGGTGGACCGTCTGTGGTCGATCGTCCCCGTGGCGTACGTCTGGGTGTTCGCGGTGTCCGCGGTCGCGGACGACGCAGACGCGGGGCGCCTGATTCTGATGGCCGTCCTCGTGACCGCGTGGGGTGCGCGACTGACCTTCAACTTCGCGCGCAAGGGCGGCTACTCCGGCGTCGAGGACTACCGTTGGGCGATCCTGCGCGGGCGCATGTCGCCGGTACTGTTCCAGGTCTTCAACCTGCTGTTCATCGTGCTCTATCAGATGACACTGCTCGTGCTCATCACGCTGCCTGCGGCGATGGCGAGGACTCATCCGGCTCCGCTGACGGCGGCCGATGTGATCATCACCGTGCTCTTCGTCGGTTTTCTCCTCGGCGAGAGCGTCGCCGATCAGCAGCAGTGGGACTTCCACCGGGCGAAGGCACGCGGTGCTGCGGACGGCTTCCTCACGACGGGCCTGTTCACCTACAGTCGGCATCCGAACTTCTTCTTCGAGCAGGCGCAGTGGTGGGCGTTCTACGCGTTCGGTGCCACCGCCGCCGTCGCCTCCGGAGGCGGCGTGTGGGGCGGCGTGATCAACCCGACGATCGTCGGCGCGATCCTGCTGACGCTCCTGTTCGTGGGATCGACCGTGTTCACCGAGTCGATCTCGGCCGCGAAGTACCCCGCCTACGCGCAGTATCAGCGCACGACCTCGATGCTGGTGCCACTGCCGCGCCGCCGAGACGGCGCGCGCGTCAGCTGAGCCGGCCGCCCGACTCGCGCAGGTAGCACTCCGCACACATCGACTCGTAGGTGACCTTCTCGTGCGAGAGCTCGTCGATGGCGACCTGATCGCCGTCGAAGACGAATCGTCCTCCGACCAGGCGCGCATTGAACAGCGCCTTGCGCCCACAGCGGCAGATCGTCTTCAGCTCTTCGAGGCTGTGGGCGAGCTCCAGAAGCCGGGCCGAGCCGGGGAAGGCGCGCGTCTGGAAGTCGGTGCGGATGCCGTACGCGAGGGCGGGGATGCCGTCATCGACGACGATCCGCAGCAGGTCGTCGACCTGGGCCGGTGTGAGAAACTGCGCCTCGTCGATGAGAAGACATGCCACCCGTCCGTCGTAACGAGCTGCGTGCTCTACGACGAGGGCGCGCAGATCGGCATCCGGAGCGATGAGGAAGTCGACCTGGCGCTCCACGCCGAGTCGGCTGGAGATCTGATCGGCGCCCTTCGTGTCGATCTCGGGCTTGGCCAGCAGCACGTGCTGTCCGCGTTCCTCGTAGTTGAATGCCGCCTGTAGCAGGGCCGTCGACTTGCCGGAGTTCATCGCTCCGTAGCGGAAGTACAGCTTCGCCATGCGCGTGCCGCCCCGATCCGGCTCAGCGGTTGATGCCGAGCACGCCGGCCGTGGCGTCGAGCGACGCGTCCGCGGCGGCCGGGTCGCCGTTGAGGGTCGATCCGTAGCTCGGGATGAGCGCCTTCAGTTCGGGCTCCCAGGCGGAGATGCGGTCGGGGAAGCATGTCTTCAGCAGGCCCAGCATGATGGATGCCGCCGTCGAGGCGCCCGGGGAGGCGCCCAGTAGGCCGGCGATCGATCCGTCGGCGGAGGTGACGACCTCGGTGCCGAACTGCAGGACGCCACCCTTCTGCGGATCCTTCTTCATGACCTGTGCACGCTGACCGGCCTGCAGCAGCTCCCAGTCCTCGGCCTTCGCGGTCGGCATGAACTCGCGGAGCGAGTCGACCTTGCGCTTGTGGCTCTTGAGCAGTTCGCTGACGAGGTACTTGATCAGCCCCGGATTGTCGACGGCGACCTTCAGCATCGGACCGATGTTGCCCGGACGCACCTGCGCGACGATGTCCGTGATACGGCCGTTCTTCAAGAACTTGGGGCTGAACGTCGCGAACGGACCGAACAGCAGCGACGCCTCGCCGTCGACCACGCGGGTGTCGAGGTGCGGCACCGACATGGGCGGCGCCCCCACCGAGGCCTGCGAGTACACCTTGGCCTTGTGCTGCGCGACGACGGCCGGGTTGGAGGTCTTCAGCCACTGCCCGCCGATGGGGAAGACGCCGTAGCCGGAGATCTCCGGAATGCGCGAGGACTGCAGCAGCTTGATCGCCCAGCCGCCCGCGCCCACGAACACGAACCGCGCCGACAGGCTCCCCGGGGTGCGCCCGAGCGTGTGACGATAAGACACGTTCCATGTGCCGTCGGCGTTCTTGCGGAGCTTTCGCACCTCACGATTGGTGACGACGTCGACGCCCTGGTCGGCGAGGTGAGAGAACAGCTGTCGCGTGAGCGCGCCGAAATCCACATCGGTGCCGGCGGGCACGCGCGTGGCCGCGAAAGGCTCGTCGGCCTTCTTGCGCTTGTGCATCAGCAGCGGCGCCCACTGATTGATGACGCGGGAGTCCTCGGAGTATTCGATGCCCTCGAACAGCGGCTGCGTGCGCAGCGCCTCGTAACGCTTCTTGAGGTACGCGACATCCTTCTCGCCGCGCACGAAAGTCATGTGGGGGGTCGCGTTGATGAAGGTGGACGGCTCGTCGAGGATGCCGCGCTCCACCAGGCTCGCCCACAGCTGCCGACTCTGCTGGAACTGCTCGTTGATCGAGATCGCCTTGGCAGGGTCGACCGATCCGTCCTTGGCCTCGGGCATGTAGTTGAGCTCGCAGAGCGCCGCGTGTCCCGTGCCGGCATTGTTCCAGGCGTTGGAGGATTCCTCGGCGACATCGCTGAGGCGCTCGAGCACGACGATCTTCCAGTCCGGCTGCAATTGCTTCAGCAGGGTTCCGAGGGTGGCGCTCATGATGCCACCGCCGATCAGGACGACGTCGACGGGTTCACTCACAATGATCCAGTCTAGGCGCCGTTTTCCACGGCCTCCGCGAGGCGCGGCATCCACCGCCGTCAACTCTCGCGGTTCTTTCGCCCCGCTCAATGCCGCGAGAAACGAGTTCCGCACCGAGACACGCGCCGTCCGGCGGTGTTTCGGTGCGCGGACCGTGTCCCGCAGTCAGGCGGCATCGCGGTGAGCGGTGCTCGGACGGCCGTCAGGCGGCGGGGGCGGTCAGGCGCGCGGCGACGATCTCGGCGATCTGCACGGCGTTGAGCGCGGCGCCCTTGCGGAGGTTGTCGTTGCTGATGAAGAGCACCAGACCCTTGCCCTCGGGCGCGGACCGGTCGGCACGGATGCGGCCGACGTAGCTCGGGTCGTTGCCGGCGGCCTGCAGCGGCGTCGGCACCTCCTCGAGCACGACGCCGGGAGCGGATGCCAGGATCTCGCGCGCCCGCTCGGGCGTGATGTCGTCGCGGAACTCCGCGTGGATCGAGAGCGAGTGGCCGGTGAAGACGGGAACGCGCACGCAGGTGCCGGCGACGCGAAGGTCGGGCAGCTCGAGGATCTTGCGGCTCTCGTTGCGGAGCTTCTTCTCCTCGTCGGTCTCGTTGTCGCCGTCGTCGACGAGGTTTCCTGCGAACGGGATCACGTCGAACGCGATGGGGGCGACGTACTTCTCCGGCTGCGGGAAGTCGACGGCCGACCCGTCGTGCACGAGGTCGAGCGTGTGCCCCTGGGCCAGCACGCCCTCGACCTGGCCGAGGAGCTCCTGCGCCCCGGCCAGACCCGAGCCCGAGACGGCCTGGTAGGTGCTGACGATCAGGCGCTCGAGGCCGGCCGCGGCATCCAGCGGCTTGAGCACGGGCATGGCCGCCATCGTCGTGCAGTTCGGGTTGGCGATGATGCCCTTCGGCGGGTTCACCGTCGCGTGGGGATTGACCTCGCTGACGACGAGCGGCACCTCGGGGTCCATGCGCCAGGCGCTCGAGTTGTCGATGACGACGGCGCCGGCCTCGGCGAAACGCGGGGCGTGCGCGCGGGAGCCGGTCGCACCGGCGCTGAACAGCGCGATGTCGATGCCGGTGGGATCGGCGGTGGCGACGTCCTCGATGATGATCGTCTCGCCGCCGAACTCGACGGCCGTGCCGGCCGAGCGCGCCGTGGCGAACAGGCGGAGCTCACGGATCGGGAAGGCCCGTTCGGCGAGAATCTCGCGCATGACCGTGCCGACCTGTCCGGTGGCGCCGACGACGGCGACAGAGAGTCCTGAGTCAGAGATGCGGGTCATGAGGGATCCTTGCAGATGAGAGGGGTTGAGTGATTCTATCGTCGGACGAAGACAGGCGAACTGCACACGGCAGGTAGCTCCCTGCCGGATCTACCTCGACGGGGCGGTTCGCCAGCGCACGCGCGACGACGGTAGTGGCGACGGCGGTCAGAGGTGGTGCGGCCGCTCGGCGTCAGCGGCCGGTGCCGGCGTAGACGGTCGCCTCGGTGTCGCTGTCGAGACCGAAGGCGGTGTGCACGACGCGGGCGGCCTGGGCGAGCTCGTCACCGCGGAGCACGACCGAGATGCGGATCTCCGAGGTCGAGATCATCTCGATGTTCACCCCCGCGGTCGACAACGCCTCGAACAGCGTCGCGGACACGCCGGAGTGGGTGCGCATGCCGGCGCCGACCACGGACAGCTTGCCGATCTGGTCGTCGTGCACGAGGCTCTCGAAGCCGATGCCCGCCTGCTCGGCGGCAAGCGCCCGCAGGGCGGTCGCGGCATCCGATTTGGGCAGCGTGAAGGAGATGTCGGTGCGACCGGTCGCTGCCGCCGACACGTTCTGGACGATCATGTCGACGTTGGCGCCCGACTTGGCGATGACGGTGAAGATCTCCGCCGCCTTGCCGGGAACGTCGGGCACGCCGATGACCGTGATCTTGGCCTGGCCGAGGTCGGTGGCGACACCGGCGACGATGGGCTCTTCCATGGAGGACTCCTCTGTGCTGTCGGGAGCGAGGCTATCGGGAACGCTCATGCCCGGGCCGAGCACGAACGTGCCTCGTCCGGAGCTGAACGTCGAGCGGGCGTTGATCATCACGCCGTGGCGACGCGCGTACTCGACGGCGCGGATGTACAGCACCTTGGCACCGTTGGCGGCGAGCTCGAGCATCTCCTCCGCGGAGATGACATCGAGCTTGCGGGCCTTCGGCACGACGCGGGGGTCGGCGGTGAAGATGCCGTCGACGTCGCTGTAGATCTCGCAGACGTCGGCGTCGAGCGCCGCGGCGAGCGCGACGGCGGTCGTGTCGGAGCCGCCGCGGCCGAGCGTGGTGATGTCGCGGGTGTCGCGGTTGAAGCCCTGGAAGCCGGCGACGATGACGATGGCGCCCTCGTCGAGCGCCTCGCGCAGCCGCACCGGGGTGACGTCGACGATGCGGGCCGAGCCGTGATCGGCGGTGGTGATCATGCCCGCCTGGCTGCCGGTGAACGAGCGCGCCTCGAAGCCCATCGAGTGGATCGCCATCGCGAGCAGCGCCATCGAGATGCGCTCACCGCTGGAGAGCAGCATGTCGAGCTCGCGCGGCGCGGGGATCGGGGCGACCTGCGCGGCGAGGTCGATCAGCTCATCGGTCGTGTCGCCCATCGCGCTGACGGCGACGACGACGTCGTGGCCGGCCCTGCTTTCGGCGTCGGCGACGGACGAGCCGCCGTACTTCTGGACGATCAGCGCCATAAGAGGAACTCCCGGGAGGGTCGGGCGTCGGGATGCCACGACGGGGCGCTCGGATGCCACGCCCGAGGGTTCATCTTAGAGGCGCCCGCATGCCGCCGCTGCCATGCGGCGGGCACGGAGGCGTGCGCGGATAGGATCGTCGCGTTCCACCCCTCCCCCCGAGAGCGACCCGGATGCCCCCCACCCCCGCTCGATGGCTGTCGTCGTTGCGCCGTCTCGTCCACGCCGAGGACGCCCTCGCCCCCGAGACGCAGCTCATCGCCGTCATCGACGAGACGCTCGCCACCCGCATCCTGGATCTCGCCATCCGCATCGGCGAGACGATGCTCGTGGTCGGAGCCTCCGCGAGCGACGTGACCGCGACGATCGTGCGGGTGAGCCGCGCGTACGGTCTGGACCCCGTCCACGTCGACGTCACGTACAACTCGGTCACGATCGCGCACAGCCTTCCCGGCGCGGCGCACCCCACCACCCTCCTGCGCGTCGTGCGCGGATCGGTGCCGGACCACGCCAAGCTGCAGCGTCTGCAGGCCCTCGTCGCCGAGGTCTCCGACGGCCTCGACCTGGACACGGCGATCGCCCGCTGCCGCGCGATCCGGCGCCTGCCGTTCCGGTACCGGCCCGCGGCCATCGTCGTCGCGCAGGCCACGCTCGCGCTCGGCGTCGCCGTGATGTTCGGGGCGAACTGGCTCGCCCTCGCACTGTCGTTCACGGCCGCAGCCCTCGCCGCGACGACGCAGCACCTGCTCGCGAAGGCCCGCGTACCGTACTTCTTCGCGCAGATCGCCGGGGGGTTCGTCCTGACCGTCGTCGCCGCCGTCTCCCCGTTGCTCCGGTACACCGGACTCGACGCGGCCGAGACGATCCGCCCGTCGGTGATCGTGGCATCCGGGATCGTCCTGATGCTCGCCGGACTCACCGTGGTGGGCGCGGCCCAGGATGCCATCGACGGCTTCGCCCTCACTGCCACCGGGCGCATCCTCGAACTCACGACGCAGACGCTGGGAGTCGTGCTGGGGATCCTCGCGGGGTTGGAGACCGTGCGGGTGGTGGGGCTGGGGATGTCGGCCCCGTCGATGGCCCTGCCGCTCGGGCCGCTCCCCCTGCAGTTCGTCGGGGCTGCCGTCATCGCGATCGCCGTGGCGATCTACAACGGCGCCGGTGCCCGCATCGTGCTCGTCAGCGCGGGGCTGAGTCTCGTCGCGTGGGTCGGGTACACGGGCGCGTCGGCGATCGGGTTCGAGGTGGCCGCGGCCAGCGGTGTGGGGGCGTTCGTCGGCAGCTTCGTCGGCATCGTCCTGGCCTACCGGCTGCACGTGCCGTCGGTCGCGGTCACGACCGCCGCGATCCTGCCGATGGTCCCGGGGGCGGCGGTCTTCCGCGGGCTGCTCGGCGTCGTCGAGTCCGGCGATGACGCCGCCGTGCTCATGACCGGCGTCACGACGCTCGCGGGCGCCGCGACGATCGGCATCGCGCTCGCCGTCGGCGCCTCGCTCGGCATCTACCTCGGTCAACCCGTGCGCGCGACGCTCTCCGGTGTCGTGCGATCCCGGGCGCGGGCGCGGCGGTAACGGGTCCGGCGCCGCGGCGCCCGCGGGCCGGGCGCCGCGCCCTCCCCGTGACGGCCGCGGCCGGGGGGTCAGCGCCCGATGAGCGTGAGCGTCAGTGTCGAGCGGTACGAGCCGATGGGAGTGTCCTTCGGGACGCGCAGGCTCAACCCGGTGTCCAGGGTCGCGCCCGCGAGGGCGGTCGACGTGCCGGGTTCCCCGGTGGCGAGGATCGCCGGGTAGACCGCGGAACCCGCCGCCTGTCCGGCCGTCAGGGCGACGCCCGCGGGGAGCGAGACCTGTTCGGGCTCGTATCCGAGCGCCCCGGCGCCGAACGACACCGCCGGATCGGCGACGGCCACGAAGTCAGCCACGCTGATCTGCAGGCTCCAGCCCGACAACGTCTCGCGGTCGTCGGTGACCGTGAAGCGTCCGAGGGCCTTCGCGGCCGAGGTCACCTCCCGGCGCAGGTCGCCGAAGTCGACCGACGGCGAAGCGGGCGCCGAGAGCTGGAACAACCCGGATGCCGTGATGGTGGCGACGAGATCGCCCGTCGCGCGGTGTGGGAATCCCCCCGCGGGGACGGTCACCGTGTTCCACGCGACGACGGTGCCGTCACTCTGCGCGAGGTACACCGCCACCTCGGTGCCCGGGGTCACGGACGAGGGCAGCGTGAGCACGGCCGCACCCGCGGAGTCCAGGGCCGCCTGGCCGAGCGACGCGGTCGGGGAGAACGTCCCCGCCCGCAGGGTCGCCCCGCCCCAGGTCGCCCCGGCGTCGACCTCGACGCGCGGTCCGCCGTCGACGAGCGACACGGTCAAGGTGCGGCGGGCCTCGGTGAGGTCGGCGCGCGAAACGACACCGGCCCGCTTGTCGGAGGCCGGAGGCACCGGCGCCCGGCGCAGAAGCTCGTTGTCGGTGGCGGTGTCGCCCGCGACGAAGGTCGGATTGGCGCATGATGCCAGGTCGAGCGGTCCCGAGGAGCCCGGGATCGACGCGACCTTCGCGGAGACGATCTGCGCGAGCGGGAGAGGCAGCGCCGCGTAGCCGAGGGCAGGGGCGCTGCGTTGCCCCTCGCACGCGGCGTACGAGACGAAACGCGCGAGCGTCCGGCCCTTGTCGGTCGTGAAGATGCGGTTCGTCTGCGTCGGCACGATCATGTACGACGTCGACGAGATCGGGTAGGCACGCGGATCCGTGCTGCGGCGCACGCCGGAGAGGTCGAGGGTGCCGTCGTCGTGGGGCGCCCCGCCCAGCAGGGCGATCGAGACCGCGTCGGGCGTCGGAGCGACGTAATAGCCGGCGTCGTTGAGCACCTTGGCGACGGGGAAGCCCGACTTCATCGCGTACGAGTACTCGACGTACGTGATCGCGCCCTCCCCGTAGCTCTGACTCACGTACCCCGCGACGCCCAGCGACCCGCTCTGGCCCTTGAACGAGGAGGTGATCTGCGGGAACTGCGAGCGCTGCCCCGCGGTCCAGATGCTCGGGAACTGCTTCGACATCCACAGGGTGAACTGCGCGCTCGTCCCCGACCCGTCCGATCGATACACCGGCGTGATCGGACGATCCGGCATCGCGAGAGCGGGGTTGTCGGCCTGGATCGCGGGGTCGTTCCATTTCGCTATCTGCCCCGAGAAGATCTTCGCGATGACCTCGCCCGAGAGGCGGAGGTTCGTCACGCGCTTCCCGCCGATCTTGAGGTTGTACATCAGCGCCGTGCCACCGGCGACGATCGGCATGTACGAGTACGACGAGGTCGGGATCTCGGGCGGCGAGCCGTCCTCGGTGGGGTTCTGGAACGGGATCTCGCTGACGGCGAAGTCGACCGTCTGGTTGATGAAGTCGTTGCGTCCCGCGGAAGAGCCGGTGCCGTTGTAGTTCACCGTCATGCCGTAGTTCGTCGCGACATTCTTGCGCCACTGATCGAGGGCGTTCTGCGACCAGGTCGAGCCGGAGCCGGTGATCGGCACGTAGCTCTCGGCCGCGTGCGCGGGCGTGACGCCCAAGCTCGCGAGGGCCGCGACGACGACCAGAGCCCCCAGTCGGGCCAGGCGGGTACGGACGTTCACGACGGGTTCTCCTCAGTTGGTGTTTCGATGTCCGGGCTGACGGGTGGCGGCGTGCTCGCATCGGGCGAGGAGGCGGCGCGGTGCGACGCGCTCGCGTCGGCGGACGGCGGGCCGCCCCTTTCGGCGCGTGCCGCCTGGGCGCTCTGCGCCATGCGCCACTCGAGGTCGCGCGGCGGCTTGCCCTTGGGCCGGGCTCGGCGCTCGGCACGCGTCGACGGCTGATCGAGCGGGCGCCCCTGCGACGTCGTGATGCGGGCGAGGTCGCGGGCGGAGGCCGCTGCGGCCGCGCGACGCTGACGATCTGACAGTTGACCGGGGCCCTTCCCGCCGATCAGTCGAGCGACGATGAAGAGGGTCAGGACCAGCAGCACGAGAGTGGCGGCGGCACCGAAGCCGCGGGCGATCATGTTCGGTTCCGGAGATTTGACGAAGTCGAACACCTGGAGGGGCAGCGAGATCATCGGCCCCGAGAACGGGTTGAGGTTCCACTCCGCCGTCACGCCCGAGGTCAGCAGAACCGGCGACGTCTCGCCGATGCCGCGCGCCGTGCCCAGGATCACGGCCGTGACCAGGCCCGAGCGGGACGTCGGCAGCACCACGCTCCACACCGTGCGCCATCGGCTGGTCCCGAGCGCGTACGAGGCCTCCCGCAGATTGTGCGGGACCAGACGCAGCACGACGTCGGAGGCGCGGATGATGATCGGCAGCATCATCACGCTGATGGCGAGGGATGCCGCGAACCCCGACCGCTGGTTCGTGATGAGGGTGACGACAGCGGCGTAGACGAACAGACCCGCCACGATCGAGGGGAGCGCCGTCATGGCATCCGAGATCGTCCGTACGAACCGGGCGAACGGGCCCCCGATCTCGTTGAGGAACACCGCCGTGGCGATACCGAGCGGGATCGTGATCGCCAGGGCGATGCCGATCTGGATCAGCGTGCCCACGATCGCGTGGGCGATACCGCCCATCGAGAGGGGATCCAGTGGGCCGGCGAGCTTCATCGTCTCGACGAAGAAGTTCAGGTTCGTGATGGCCGGAAGTCCCCGGATCACGGTGAACACGATGACGAAGAACAGCGCGCCCAGCAGCACGATGCCCGCGGAGTAGAACAGCGCCGTCACGATGCGCTCGCTCACCGCCAGGCGGTCCGCACGAAGCGACGACATCACGGCGTAGATGCCGAGGAAACAGAGGAAGGACACCGCGAACCAGCCGATGACGCCGGTCATCGGTGTCAACCACCCGAAGAGCAGCGTGGCCAGCGCGATACCCGCGGCGAGACTGCCGAGCACGTTGAAGGTGTCCCCGAACGGGATCGTGCGCAGGTCACGGCGAGGCCCCACGTGCCCCGTGCGTTCGGGGATGCTCGTCCGCGGGTGCGGGCTCGGTTCTTCGGCCTCGGCGATGGCCGGGGCGTCGGGGGCGAGGATCGCCATCAATTGCTCTCCGCTCCGGAACGGCTGCGCGCGACGATCGTCGATGCCGTGAAGTTGACGATGAGGGTGATGATGAACAGCACGAGGCCCGCGGCCATCAACGCCGACAGTCCGAACTGGCTCGCCTCGCCGTAGCGGAGGGCGATCAGCGCGGACACCGAGTTCGTCCCGGTCTTGAGCACCTCGAAATTGATCGAGAAGATCGGGGAGATGATCATCACGACGGCGATCGTCTCGCCGAGGGCACGTCCGAGCCCGAGCATCGTGCCACCGATGATCCCGCCGCGACCGAAGGGCAGCACGACGGCCTGGATCATGCCCCAGCGCGTCGATCCCAGAGCCAGCGCCCCCTCGCGCTCCCCCAGAGGGGCCTGCGAGAACGCCTCGCGCATCACGGATGTCTGGGTGGGCACGACCATGAGCGCCACCACGATGCCGGCGATGAAGGCGGATGAGGTGAACGCTCCCGCGTCGGTCAGGCGCTGGCCCGTGGCATCCGTGACGCTGAAGATCGGAATCCAGCCGAAGTAGGTCGAGATCCACTGCGACACCGGGATGATGTTCGCCTGCAGGAAGAACACGCCCCACAGCCCGAACACGACACTGGGAACCGCGGCCATCAGATCGACGAGCGTGATGAGGAACGATCGGATCGATGGCGGAACGATCTCGCTGATGAGGAGCGCCGTACCCAGCGCCAGCGGTACGGAGATCGACATCGCGACGAGGGCGATCGTCACCGTGCCGAAGAGCACCGCGGCCACACCGAAGGAGCCCGTCTCGGGAGACCACTCCTGGGTCGTGAGGAAACTGATGCCCGTGACACTCAGCGCGTCGCCGGCGCGGGCGGTCAGGAAGACACCGACGGCCAGCATGATCGCCACCGTGATGCCGCCGGCGGAGTAGGAGACGGCGCGGAAGACGCGGTCCGCCTGCACCGGGCGGCTCTTCAGCGAGCGTCGGACCGGAGCCCGTGGCTCGGATCGAGGAGGGAGGACCTCCGTGGTCGTGTCCGTCATGCGCTCTCCGTCGGTCGCGTCGGGCAGGTCGTGCAGAGGCACCGCACCGGTGTCCCGCGGGGCGGGTACGGCCTCGGAGCGGTGTCCGGACGACCGGCGACGCGAGGCGCCCGTTGTCCCTCGTACCGGCTCGGGACGCCGGCACGCCCGACGCTAGATCCGGGCCGTGAACGCCGCCGGGAGCGACCGCCCACGCCGCCTGGCCGGGAGGTGAACGAGGGATGCCGGTCCCCGGCGGACATCAGGGGGCCTCCGCCGTCGGGGTGGGTGCGGGGGTCGCGGTCCGGACCGGGGTGCTCGTCGGGGTCGGCGTCGGGGTGGGCGCCGCGGGGCGACCGCTGGACACGAGCAGACGCACCGTCGAACCGACCGGCGCGGAGGCGCCGGGGGCCGGTGTCGAGCCGATCACGGTCCCGGGAGGACGGTCCGACACGGTCGGCACCTCCTCCGACAGGAACCCCGCGGCCCGCACGGCGGCATCGGCGTCCGCGGTGGCCCACCCGTCGATCGGGGGGACGGCGTTCGTCCCGGATGCCACGACCAGGCGGACCGTCGAGCCGCGCGGCACCGCGGTGCCGGCGGCGGGGTCGGCCGACAGCACCGTCTCCGCGGCGAGCGGCGAGTTCTGCGAGATCACGGGACCCGCGACGAGGCCCGCGGCCTCGATCGCGGCGAGCGTGTCCTGGAGCCCGCCGAGGTCGGGGACGACCGCGACCTCCGCGGTGGGCGTCGCGCTCGGGCGCGGGGTGGCGGCGGGATCGCTGCTCGCGGCGGGAGTCGCCGACATCGGCGGGGCGGCCGCGGGCTCGGAGCGACCGGCCGAGGCCATGAGCGGGACCGCCACGGCGACCAGCACGAGGACGGCGACGACGATTCCCGCGGTCAACCCACCGCCGCGGGAATCGCGGGACCGGCCGGGGGCCGCGGGAGCAGCGGCGGTGTCCTCGACGCCCGGCACCGTGACCACCGGCGCCGGGCGCAGCACCCGCGTCGCCGCGACGGGTGCCGGGGCGGGGGCCGCAGCCTGCAGCGCCGCGCGCATCTCGGCGGCGTCGGCGAACCGATCCGCCGGGTCCTTCAGCAGCGCGCGCACGAGCACCCGATCGAGCGCGGGCGACACCCCGCGCGCCCGCACCGAGGCCACCGGGGGCGGAGCGTGCAATTGCGCCCGGACGACGGCATCCCGGTCCCCGCCCTCGAACGGCGCCCGGCCGGTGAGGGCGAAGTACAGCAGCCCCCCGACCTGGTAGAGGTCGCCGGCGACGCCCACCGCCTCTCCGCGCAGCTGTTCCGGCGAGGCGTACTGCGCGTTGCCGACGACCCCGGCCGCGGCCGACGCGGAACTGCGCAGGACGTCGTCGCCGCGCGTCGTCCGTCCGGCGGCGTCCGCGAGCCCGAAATCGAGCAGGGTCGCGCGCACCGGCGTCGCCCCCTCGAACCGGACGAGGACGTTCGCGGGAGACACGTCGCGATGGACGAGGCCGCCCGCGTGCGCGGCGTCCAGAGCGGCGAGGATCATGTCGCCCACGCGCCGCGTCGCGGCGGCACCGAGCGGACCGTGGGCCAGAACGTGCTCGGCGAGGGTCGTCCCCTCGAGCAGCTCCTGGGCGATCCAGGCGATCGTCACCTCGCCGTCCCGGAACGTCCCCATGTCGACGACCTCGACGATCCCGGGATGGGCGACGGCGGCCGTCCGCCGTGCCTCGTCGAGGAACGCCGCGCGCAGCAGCTCGCTCTCCGACAGATGCGGGTGCAGCAGCTTGATGGCGACGGGGCGGTCCAGGACCGTGTCGGTCGCGGCGAACACCGACGCCGTCCCCCCGGAACCCAGCAGTCCCTCCAGGCGGAACCGACCGGCGATGAGTCCGGATGCCGCGGTCACGGAGCGTTCATGCCGACGCGGGCGCGGCGTCCCGACGCGGTACCGATGCTCACGCCCTGCGCGATGGTCGCGGTGGCCAGCGCAGCGCCGGCGGCGCGCCCCGCCGCGGCGGCTTCGCTCGCCGATTCGTACCAGCGCGCCGCGGTCAGGACCGGCCGGTCACCCCGACGGATGACCCACCCGTGGGTGGTCGACTGCGGACCGCGGACGGCGGTGACGGTCATCTCGTCGACGCGGGCCTGCTCGGCGACGACGGCGTCGAACGCGGCACGGGGGGACACGAAGATGCGGGCGCAGCGCGCGAGCTCGCGATTGTTCGTCGCCAGCAGCCGCCACACGCCGAACACCCCGAGCGGCGTGAGGGCGGCCTCGGGTGTGCTCTCGCTGAGGCTGCCGGCCGTGATCGACCACTCCGGCAGCAGATGCGAGCGGAACAACAGCCACGCCGCCAGGCGGGGGTCGTGGATCGAGCGGAACGTGTCGAACACGATCCGTGCGCGACGCGTTGCGCGATCGGAGAGCGTCTCGCTCACGGGCACCCCTGTCTGACGTCCGCAGAGCTCGGGGTCGGGCACCCGTGCTGCAGTCCGTAGGCAAGAAAATGGCGGCGCCCGGTATCCGCAGATCCATCGGGGGATGAACGGGCGGTACACGGCGGTTCAACGCTCGGAGATCACCCTCAGATCACCATGAATTCGCCCAGCAGCGTGCGGGGCGTTACAGCGTGCGGCGCGTTACAGCGTGCGGCGTCCCTCGAACGCTCGGCCGAGGGTGACCTCGTCGGCGTACTCGAGGTCGCCGCCCACGGGCAGACCGGATGCCAGCCGCGTCACGCGGATCTCGAGCGTGTGGAGCAGGCGGCTGAGGTAGGTGGCCGTGGCCTCGCCCTCGAGGTTCGGGTTCGTGGCGAGGATCACCTCCTGCACCGAGCCGTCGGCGAGCCGCTGCATGAGCTGGGTGATGCGCAGGTCGTCGGGGCCGATCCCCGCGATGGGACTGATCGCCCCGCCCAGCACGTGGTACAGCCCCCGGAACTCGCGCGTGCGTTCGATCGCGGCGACGTCCTTCGCATCTTCGACGACGCAGATGAGGGCGGGGTTGCGGCGCGGGTCGCGGCAGATGGAGCAGCGGTCCTGCTCGGAGACGTTGCCGCAGATCTCGCAGAAGCGCACCTTCTCGCGCACTTCACCGAGGAGCTGCGACAGTCGGGACACGTCGAACGTCGGCGACTGCAGGATGTGGAACGCGATGCGCTGCGCGGACTTCGGACCGATTCCCGGGAGCCGGCCGAATTCGTCGATGAGGTCTTGGACGATGCCGTCGTACATCAGCTGAACCTCGTCGGGGGCTCGTAGGGTTCGTCACGGACGTAGTTCGCACCGAGCATCTGTCGGACCACGGCCTCTCCGTAGCGCTGCACTCCCCCGCGCAACGGCGCCATGCGCGGCACGATCACCGGCGGAACGGGGAGGTCGGCCTCGTCGTCGGGCGGCGGGATCACGTCGTCGTCGTCGACCTCCTCGGGCGCGGGCACCGAGGGGGCGACGTCGGAGGAGCGCAGCACGGCGCCCTCGAAGGGCGGCGGAGCGATGCGCGGGGCCAGCCGGACGGCGGCCTCCTCGGGCTCGTCGTCGACCGCGAGAGCGGTGCCCGCGGCCGCCGGGGCGGCGGAGGGCGCCGCGGCGACCGGGCGTGCGGCGGGTGCGGACGTACCGGCCGCCGACGCGGGCGCCGCGGCGACGGGGCCGGAACCCGTGCTGGCGGGAACGCCCGGGATCGGCGCGACGGCCCAGTCGGTGACGGAAGCGGACGCGTACGACGCCGCCGAGCGTGGTGCCGGAGCCGAGGACGTGGCTCGGGCGTCACCGGCGGGTCCGGCGCCCGGGCCGCGCGGGGAGCCGCCCTGCCCGCCGGAGCCACCGTCGCCCTCGAGGCGGGCGAGGTACTTCACCCGGATGCCGAGGACCGACTGGATGGCGCGGCGCAGGTCTTCGCTGGCGCCTCCGTCGGGCGTGCGGGTCTTGAACGAGGTCAGATCGGCACCCGTGCGGAAACCGAGCGTGAGCACGTCGTCGTCGAAGGCGAGGACGGACGCCGTGGACACGACGAGCCAGGACGCGCGGCTGAGGGCCTCGAGCTGGCCGAGGACTTCGGGCCACGCGTCACGCACGTGCGACAGCTCGAGCGGACCGACCGGAACCGCCGGCGGCGTCGGCGCCGCGGGATCGAGCGGCGAGGAATCGTCGCCCTCGCCTTCTGCCGCGGCGTCGGGTGCCGGGGCATCGGCGTCGGGCGTCGGCGCGGTGTCGAACGGGTGCGGGTCAGCGTGTGCCGAGACCGGCGCGGGCGCGGCGGGCGCCGTACCGGTGGGGGCGGCACCGGGTGCGGCAGTGGCCCGCGGTGCGGCGGGCTCCGC
>ERZ778028.1362-NODE-1362-length-27928-cov-7.173429_pt1 | contig 27928 bp, 26 predicted proteins | sample MGYA00375758_ERZ778028 | MGnify/ENA primary metagenome ERZ778028 (study PRJEB29350, sample SAMN05389828) | bioreactor metagenome | isolation source: Thiocyanate bioreactor | place: South Africa: University of Cape Town | collected 2014-03-17 ...
GTCGAACTGGATCTGCCCGTCCTCGCCGTACAGGTTCAGCATCGCGTTGAGGGCCGTGTAGTCGAGCCCGTCGAATCTCGTGTCGGTCTTGAAGGTCGCCTCGGTCACTGCTGTGTCCACCATCGTTCCAATCCGTCGCTCACACGGGCGACGTCGTCGGGCGTGCCGAAAAGTTCGAGCCGGTACAAGTGCGGCACGGTGCACTTGCGGCTGATGATGTCACCGGCGCGACAGAACGACTCGCCGAAATTGGTGTTTCCCGCGGAGATCACTCCACGGATGAGGTGACGATGGCGCTCGTCGTTGAGGAACCGGATCACCTGTTTGGGAACGGCGCCCTTCTCCTCGCCGCGCCCCTGGCCGCCTCCGTAGGTCGGTGTCACGAGCACGAAGGGCTCGTCGACCTCGAGAGGTGCGTCGCCAGGGGCGAGCGGGATGCGGACGGCCGGCAGACCGAGCTTCTCGATGAATCGCGCCGTGTTTCCCGACACGCTCGAGAAGTAGACGAGCAGCGGGGCGCTCGTCAGTGTCGGCATGTCAGGCCAGACGGCTCGCGAGCTCGTCGATCTTGTCGGGACGGAAGCCCGACCAGTGGTCTTCGTCGGTGACGACGACCGGAGCCTGCAGGTACCCGAGCGACTTCACGTGCTCGAGCGCCGCCGGGTCCTCCGAGAGGTCGAGCACTTCGTAGTCGATACCCTTCGAGTCCAGTGCGCGGTAGGTCGCATTGCACTGCACGCACGAGGGCTTGGTGTAGACGGTGATTGCCATGTCGTTCCTTCTCTCCCCTTGGTCTGCGCGGATCGATCCCGTTGGGATTCCGCCCTCTTCTCGCCTGTGATCCCGGCCGTGCCCCCGCCGGGAGTCCAATACTACATATGGGTACGGACGTTGGATAGCACCACAAGGGCTAGTAGTTACATCCGTGTAGTTTTGCACCGCTCTCCCCATGTACAACACAGCTTTTCCACCGTTTCATCCACAGGATGCCGCGAATCGCGAAGCCTGGAAAAAGCCTGAATCGCGCGGATTTCGATCGCCCTCGCAACCGCCATCCACAGCCCGGACGCTACGGGGGGCTTCCGACATCCATCAGCCTGTGGAATCTCGACTGCGGCGTGTCGCGGCATCCGTCCGGCGTGTCGCGGTGTCGGCGCCGACGGGTAGCGTGGAGGGGTGGCGGGATACCGGGAACTGTTGCGCACGCAGGGCGTGGCGCGCATCATCGCGGCACAGCTGACCGCGCGTTTTCCGAACGGGATGACGAGCCTGGCGATTCTGCTCCACGTCGAGCAGATGACGGGCTCCTACGCCTCCGCCGGGCTTGTGCTGGCCGCGGCATCCGTGGGTCAGGCGACGGCCGGCCCCGTCACCAGCCGGTGGATGGGCCGCTGGGGCATGCGGCGCGTCCTCACACTGACGACCGCCGTGTGCGCGGCGGCGCTGCTCGCCCTCGCCCTGATCCCCCTCGGGGTCGCCGGATACATGGTGTTCGGACTCATCGCCGGCCTCTCCACGCCTCCCGTGCAGTCGGCCGTGCGCACGATCTACCCCAAGCTCGTCAACGCACGGCAGTTGACGGCGCTGTTCTCCCTCGACGCGAGCCTGCAGGAGATCATCTGGATCCTCGCGCCGGTCGTCATCACCCTCGTCGCCACCCAGATCGGCACGGTGCCGGCGCTGCTGCTGATCGTCACGATCCTCGTCGCCGGCGGGGCGTGGTTCATCCTCTCCCCCGAAGTCGGGCGCGTGCGCATCCCGCGCAGCCGCCGCGCGTTCGGCAAGGTGCTGGGAAAGCCCGTGGTCCTGCTCGCCACGGTGATCGGCTTCCTCCTCATCGGCGCGTGCGCGGCCGTCGAGGCCGCAGTGGTCGCGACCTTCGGTCACGGCGGCCTGGAAGCCGGTCTCGTCCTGGCGGTCTTCTCCGTCGGCAGTCTCGCCGGAGGCCTCGCCTTCGGACACATCCCCATGGGGCCGTGGGCCATGGCGCGACGCATGAGCGTCGTCGCCGCCGGTCTCGTCGCCTCCGTCTTCGTCGTCGGCGACATCGGAGCGTCCACCCCGTGGTGGGTCGGCGCCTGCCTCGTCGTCGCGGGCGTCGGCATCGCCCCGGCGCTGGCCGTCATGTTCGCGATGACCTCGGCATCCGTGAAGTTCAGCGAGACCGCCGAGGCCTACGGCTGGATCGGCACGGGACAGCTCATCGGCGCCGCGCTCGGCTCGGCCGTCGCCGGCTTCCTCATCGACAGCACCGGGCCCGCCGGCGCATACGCCGCCGCGGCCGGATTCGCGATCGTGGGCGCGCTGGTCTCGACGCTCTTCGTGCGGGGCTTCCCCGACCTGCGCGGACGCGACGCGAGCCCGATCCCCGACACCGAACCCGTCCCCGTCATCACGTGACATCCTCATCGCCCACGGACAGCACGCGACCGTAGGCTGACGACATGACTGCCGCTGTGACCCTGCCCCGGCTCTCGTGGGGCGACGTACGCGCCCGACGTCGCGCACTGCTCGTGCACGGACTCGGATCGACCGGTGCCCTCATGTGGAGCTACGGCGTGGCCCTGGCGGATGCCGGGTGGCTCGCGACGGCCGTCGACCTGCGCGGCCACGGCACCGCGCCGCGCACGCTGAACTACAGCATCGACGCGTACGCGGCCGACGTGGGCCAGACGCGCGCCGACGACGGCGCACCGTGGGACCTCGTCATCGGGCATTCGCTCGGCGGCGCCGCCGTCACCGTCGCAAGCGCTGCCGACCCCGACTGGACCCGTCGAGTGGTGCTCATCGACCCCGCGATCCATCTTGCGGACCGCGATCGCGAGAACGTCCGCGTCGGGCAGGAGCAGTCCTTCGCCGACCCGTCGATCGACGCGGTGCGGGCGGAGCACCCCAGCTGGCATCCGCTCGACGTCGAGCTGAAGGCCCGCGCCGCGCAGCAGGCGAGCCGCTGGGCGGTCGAGCAGACCAGCCTGCAGAACACGCCGTGGGACGTGCGTGCGGCCGCAGCGAGGCTCTCGGTGCCGACGCACGTGATCGCGGCGGACCCGGAGGTGTTCTCGATCTTCCAGGGCGAGCTGGCCGCCGAGGTGCTCCGCAACCCGCTCATCACGATGTCGGTGGTGACCGGGGCCGGGCACTCCCCGCACCGCGATCTCCCGGAGGACACGATGCGCCATCTCCTCGACGCCCTCGGCTGACGCCGCGGCATCCGTATCGCGGCGTCGTCAGGAGATGCGGCGCAGCACGTGCAGCACCGCGAGGGCGTACGCGTCTTCGGGCTGGGGATGCTCGAACGCGTGCGTTTCGCCGGCGAACTCGATCTCGACGCGGTGGGTGTCGGCGAGCCGTTCCAGTCGGCGGAACGCGCCGCGCAGCAGCTCCCGCAGCTGATCCTCTCGCGGCAGCCAGAGCGCATCGGTCTGGGCGACCGCGTCCAGCGCCCACTCGGTCGTGCCGTTGAAGGCGAGGATCGCCCCGGTCGCGTACTGCCGCGGCTCGATCGTCATCTCGCTCACGGTGAAGACATCCGCTTCGAACTCCGGCTCGTCGAGCTGAAATCGGTCCCCGGATGCCGGGCGCCACAGCAGACCGGCATCGCGCAGGGCGAGGGCCAACTCGGTGGAGATCATGCTTCCATCCTGCCGCGTCGGCGGCACCACGGGACCGGCGGCGACCCTGAGGCAGGTGACGAGGGGCAGGATGGAGGGGTGACCGATTTCGATGCGACCGCATACCTGCCGGACGACCTGCTCGAGCGCATCCGCTCGCGTGCCGCCGCCGTGGATGCCGAGAACCGCTTCCCCACGGAGGATCTCGCGGAACTGACGGCGGCCGGATACCTCTCGATCCTCGTCCCCACCGCGTTGGGCGGCGCAGGTCTCGGGCTCGCGGAGGCCGCGGTGCTGCAGCAGCGGCTCGCGGGCGCCGCGCCGGCGACGGCATTGGCGATCAACATGCACCTCGTGTGGACGGGAGTCGCGAAGGTGATGTCCGATCGCGGCATCGATGACCTGCGGTTCGTGCAGACCGGCGCGGTCGCCGGCGAGGTCTTCGCGTTCGGCATCAGCGAGGCAGGAAACGATCTGGTTCTCTTCGGCAGCGACACGCAGGCCGTCCCCGCCGCCGACGGCTCGTACTCCTTCACGGGGACCAAGATCTTCACCTCGCTCGGGCCGGTGTGGACGCAGCTGGGTCTGCACGGACTCGACACGACCGACCCCGCGGATCCGAAGATGGTCTACGCGTTCGTGCAACGTACCGACGCCGTCGAGACCCGTGACGACTGGGACACCGTCGGCATGCGCGGTACGCAATCGCGCACGACGGTGCTCAACGGCGCCGTGGCCCCCGCTGACCGTGTCGTTCGCCGCGTCGTGCCCGGCCCGAACCCCGATCCGATCGTCTTCGGCATCTTCAGCGTGTTCGAGGTGCTCCTGGCATCCGTCTACACCGGCGTCGCGCGCCGCGCGCTCGACCTGGCGGTCGCGGCGGCGAAGACGCGGACGTCGAAGAAGACCGGGCGCCCGTACAGCGACGATCCCGACATCCGCTGGCGCATCGCGGAGATGGCGCTCGCCTACGACGGCCTGCTCCCCCAGGTCGCGGCGATCGCACACGACGTGGACGTCCTCGTCGATCACGGCGGGCAGTGGTTCCCCCGACTGTCGGGTCTGAAGCACCGCGCGGTCGTGGCCGCCAAGCAGATCGTCGACGAGGCGATGCTCGTCGCCGGAGGCTCGTCGTACTTCCAGCGCAACGAGCTCAGCCGCCTCTACCGCGACGTGCTCGCCGGCATGTTCCACCCGTCCGACCCCGAATCGGCGCACGCCACCGTCGCCGCCGCCTGGCTCGGCCCCGTCAGCTCCTGAGCTGCCCTCGGCATCCGGCTGCGGCATCCACCCCGGGCATCCGTCCTGTTCAGAACCGAACTGCAAGGGTTGCCGCGCGGCACGCCGCGCGGATCCCGCCGCACCCGGCGTGTCGCGGCGACGGCCTTGCGATTCGGTCGGACCGGAGGGATGCCGCGGTCAGCGCGTCTCGAGGTCGTACGCCTTGAGGAGTTCGGCGACGGCGAGCTCGCGCTGATCGCCGCCCTCGGCGAACATGTGCGCGACGTGCGTGCGCAGATGATTCTCGATCAGCAGCTTGTCCAGTGACGCGAGCGCCCGCTGGATCGCTCGGGACTGGGCGATGATGTCCATGCAGTAGTCCTCGTTCTCGATCATCCGTGCGAGCCCGCGCACCTGCCCTTCGAGGATGCGGGTGCGATGCAGGGCGCGCTTCTGGATGTCTTCGATCACGCGGCCAGGATACGCCGCATGCGAGACTACGGGCATGGCGCGCACCCCCACCGAACTGCTCAGCCCGGCCGACCAGGAACGTCGCCGCGCGTTGCGCGTGATGAAGGGCGTCGCCCTCGGCGCACTGATCCTGATGGCGGTCGTGTTCGTCGTGGCGTTCATCCTGCAGGAGCGCTTCCCGTGGCTGCAGTACGTCCGCGCCGCGGCAGAGGGCGGCATGGTCGGCGCCCTGGCCGACTGGTTCGCGGTGACCGCGCTGTTTCGTCACCCCCTCGGCATCCCCATCCCGCACACCGCGATCATCCCGCACCGCAAGGACGAGATCGGGCGCACCCTGGGCGAGTTCGTCGAGACGAACTTCCTCGAGGCGGGCGTCGTCCGCGCGAAGCTCGAGTCGACGCCCATCGCCCGCACGGCCGGTGCCTGGCTGCGCGATCCCGCGCACGCCGAGACCGTCGCGGCGGAGGCGTCGACGGTGGCCTCCGGCATCCTGCGCGCCCTCAGCGACGATGAGGTGCAGGATCTGATCAGCGACCTCGCGCGTGAGCACCTGCTCAGCCCGCAGTGGGGACCGACCGTCGGCGGGTGGCTCGGTCGGGTCGTGCAGGCCGACGCGCACCGTGGCGCGGTCGATCTGGGCGTGGACAGCATCGCGACGTGGTTGCATGCCAACCACGCCGCCTTCAGCGGTCTGGTCTCCCGACGACTGCCCTCGTGGGTGCCGTCGGTCGCGATGCGCCTCGTCGATGACACCGTGTACAACGAGGCCGTGAAGTTCGTCGCCGCGATCCAGGACGACCCCGACCACCCCGCGCGGCGCGCCGTCGACGGATACCTCGCGCGCCTCGCCGAGAACCTGCAGAGCGATCCGACGACGATCGCGCGACTCGAAGAGGCCAAGACGGCCGTCTTCGACAGCCCCCGCGTGCGCGAACTGGCCGCCGAGGCGTGGAACACGGCCAAGACGGGCCTGCTCACCGCACTGGCCGATCCCGCCAGCGGGCTGCGCCGACGCGTGAGCGCGGCGCTGGTCGAGATCGGCGAGCGCCTGTCGACGGATGCCGCGCTCCAGCACCGTGTGGATGATCGCATCGCGGGGGCCGCGGTGTTCGTCGTGGATCGGTACCGCCACGACATCGCCTCGATCATCACCGAGACCGTGGAGAAGTGGGATCCCGCCGAGACCACCGAGAAGATCGAGCTGATGGTCGGACGCGACCTGCAGTACATCCGCCTCAACGGCACGATCGTGGGCGCCCTGGCCGGACTCGTCATCTTCGCCGTCGCGCACGCGCTGCTGGGCTGAGCACACGTGCTCGGGGGACGGTCAGGGACGGCCGGTGAACGCACGCGCGCCTCTGGCTGGCCGCGACCCGGCGCAGTAGCCTGACGGACATGGGCGAACCGGCGGACGAGCTGCTGTTCACCTACGGCACGCTCCAGTATGCCGAGGTGCAGCTGGACACCTTCGGGCGCCTGATCGCGGGCGAGCCCGACGTGCTGCCCGGTTACACCATCGACTACGTCGAGATCGAGGACCAGCGCGTCGTCGATCTGTCGGGCGCCTCCGTGCATCCCGTGCTGCGCGAGACCGGCAGCCCGCTGGACAAAGTGGTCGGCCGCGTTCTGCACCTCACCGCCGATGAAGTGGATGCCGCCGACGAGTACGAAGTGTCGCTGTACCGCCGGGTGCGGGTGACGCTGGGAAGCGGGCGCACCGCCTGGGTGTACGTCGGCTGATGACGGCTGCCCTGTCCCACGACCCGCTCTGGCCGCGCGCCGGCGACTGGCCCGCGCTCGAGGAGGCGTCGGCGGCCGGGCGCCTCGACGCCGTGCTGCTGGGGGTGCCGGCCTGTCGCACATCGCTCTCACCCACCGGTGCCGATGCGACGCCCGGCGCGGTCCGTGAGGCGCTGCGCCGGTACAGCCCGACGCTCCTGGGTCCGCCGCCCGTCGACCTCGCCGCCGCGCTGCGGCTGGCCGACGCGGGCGATGTCGCCGAGCCCGACGGCTCCGAGGGCGAGGCGCGCGTGCGCGGCCGCACCGCCGCGCTGACGGCGCGCACCGCACTGCTGATCGCGCTCGGCGGCGACAACTCGATCACGTATGCGACGGCCCAGGGCGCCGGCGCCGCCGGTCTCATCACGCTGGACGCGCACTTCGACCTGCGCGACGGCGTCTCCAACGGCTCCCCCGTGCGTCGCCTCGTCGACGACGGCCTCGACCCGACGCGCATCGTGCAGATCGGCATCGCCGACTTCGCCAATTCCGCGGCGTACGCCCAGCGCGCCGCCGACCTCGGCATCCGTGTCATCACCCTCGACGAGCTTCGTCGGCGCGGGGCGCACGACGTGATCGCCGAGGCGCGCGAGGTGGCCGGGCGCGGGGGTGGCGGCATCCATCTCGACATCGACGTGGACGTCTGCGATCGTGCGGTGGCGCCCGGCTGCCCGGCGTCGGTTCCCGGTGGCCTGCAGGCGTGGGAGCTGCGGACGCTCGTGCGGGGCGTGGCCGCCGACGCCGGCGTGCGCAGCGCGGATATCGTCGAAGTGGATGCCGCGGCCGACGCGGCCGACGGGCGCACCGTGCGCCTGGCCGCCCTGTGCGTGCTGGAGCTGCTAGCCGGCCTGCACCGACGAAAGGTCACCGTATGACGACGCTCGTGCTCGTCCGCCACGCCAAGAGCGACTGGGGCGATCCCGGTCTCGACGATCACGACCGTCCGCTCAACGAGCGGGGCCTGCGCGACGCACCCGTGCTCGCGGAGCGGCTCGCCACGCGGGGACTGCAACTGGATGCCGTGCTCTGCTCGACCGCGCTGCGCGCCCGCACGACGGCATCCTTCTTCGCCTCCGCGTTCGGGCTGCAGCCCGAAGCGGACCCCGACCTCTACGGCGCGCCGGCGGGCACCCTGCTGGCCGCCGCGGCGGCGAGGGCGGTGCCCGCCGTGATGGTCGTCGCGCACGATCCCGGCATGACCGTGCTGGCGCAGAGCCTGTCCGGCGGGCGCATCGGCCATATGCCCACCTGCGCAGTCGCGACGTTCGTGTGGGCGAGCGACGACTGGGATGTCGCGACGGCCGTCGACCCCGACGAATGGAGCTTCGACCGCCCCTGACGCCGTGCCGCACGGGGCGTTTCGACTCGCGGCAGCGCCGAGTCGAAACGACTACGCGATCAGCTCACCGCCGCGGTAGACGGCGCGCACCAGCGGCACCCCCGGGCGGTACGCGAGGTGGGTCCGCGTCGGCGCATCGAGCAGCACCAGATCGCCACGTGCGCCGAGGGCGAGGGAGCCGACATCGCTGCGGCGCAGGGCGCGAGCGCCGCCGGCGGTGGCCGCCCAGACCGCCTCGGCGACCGTCATCCCCATCTCGCGCACGGCGAGCGCGACCATGAGCGGCAGAGAGCTGGTGAAGCTGGTGCCCGGGTTGCAGTCGCTCGCGAGGGCGACACTCACGCCGGCGTCGATCAGCCGACGCGCATCGGGATAGGGCTGCCGGGTCGAGAACTCCACGCCGGGCAGCAGCGTGACCACGACGTCGCTCGCCGCGAGCAGGCGCACATCCTCCTCATCGAGGTAGGTGCAGTGATCGACCGAGATGACGTCGAGCTCGGCCGCGAGCCGCGCGCCGCGCCCGTGACCCAGCTGGTTGGCATGCAGCCGTGGGAGAAGTCCCGCGTCGATCCCCGCCAGGAGGATGCGGCGGCTCTCGGCGGGCGTGAACGCCCCCCTCTCGCAGAAGACGTCGATCCATCGGGCGAAGGGGAGCACGGCGTCGAGCATCGGGCCGCAGACGAGATCGATGTAGGCGTCGCGATCACCGGCGAACTCGTCGGGCACGACGTGCGCGCCGAGGAAGGTGACCTCGTCGGTGACCTCGCGCGCGAGGCGCGCGAGCCGGGCCTCGCCGTCGAGGGTGAGGTCGTAGCCCGTCTTCACCTCGAACGTGGTGGTGCCCTGCCGGTGCATCTCGTCGACGAAGCCCCTCAGACGCGCCCGCAGCTCGTCGTCGGATGCCGCGCGCGTCGCCGCCACGGTGCGCCGTATGCCGCCGGCGACATACGGCTGGCCGGCCATGCGGGCGGCGAACTCGTCGGCGCGATCGCCCGCGAAGACGAGGTGCGTGTGGCTGTCGACGAACCCGGGGATGACCGCGCGCCCCTCGGCATCCACCACCACCGCCGAGACATCGGCGAGGGAGCGGGGTCGGTCCGCAGCGCGGCCGATCCAGGCGATACGACCGTCGACGATAGCCACGGCGGCGCCCCGGATGACGCCGGTCGGGTCGGTGGGGTCATCTCCTAGCCCCTCGACGTTCGTCGTGAGCTCACCGATGTTCGTGAGGATGAGCGTGCTCACGGCACGTCGTCCCGCAGCATCGGAACCGTCAGTCCGCGCTCGCGCGCGACCTCGCGCGCACGCTCGTAGCCGGCATCCACGTGCCGCATGACCCCGGTGCCGGGATCGTTCGTGAGCACCCGCTCGAGCTTCTGCGCGGCGAGCGCCGTGCCGTCGGCCACGACGACCTGACCGGCGTGGATCGAGCGGCCGATGCCGACCCCGCCGCCGTGGTGGATCGACACCCAGGACGCCCCCGAGGCCGTGTTCAGCAGCGCGTTCAGCAGCGGCCAGTCGGCGATCGCGTCCGAACCGTCGGCTATCGCCTCGGTCTCGCGGTAGGGCGAGGCGACCGAGCCGGCATCGAGGTGATCGCGGCCGATGACGATCGGTCCGGCGAGTTCGCCCGAGGCGACCATCTCGTTGAACCTCAATCCGGCGAGGTGGCGCTCCTTGTAGCCGAGCCAGCAGATCCGCGCGGGCAGCCCCTCGAAGTGCACGGTCTCCCCCGCCTTCTCCAGCCATCTGCGCAGCGGGACGTCGTCGGGGAACAGCTCCGCGACCGCACGGTCGGTCTTCGCGATGTCGTCCGGATCGCCCGAGAGCGCCACCCACCGGAACGGGCCCCGACCCTCGGCGAACAGCGGCCGGATGTAGGCGGGCACGAACCCGGGGAACGCGAACGCCCGGTCGTAGCCGCCGAGCTCGGCCTCGCGGCGGATCGAGTTGCCGTAGTCGAAGACGGCGGCCCCGGCATCCTGGAATCCGACCATCGCCTCCACGTGCGCCGCCATCGAGGCGCGGGCACGGACGGTGAAGCCCTCCGGGTCGGATGCCGCGGCATCCCGCCACTGTCCGACGCCCACTCCGACGGGCAGATAGGCCAACGGGTCGTGGGCGCTGGTCTGATCGGTGACGATGTCGATCGGGGCGGCGCCCGCGAGGCGGCGGCGCAGCAGCTCGGGGAACACCTCGGCGGCGTTGCCGACGAGGCCGACCGACCGCGCCTGTCCCGCCGCGCGCGCCGCCACCGCACGCGCGAGGGCAGCGTCGAGGTCGTCGGTGTACTCGTCGAGGTAGCCGTGCGCGACCCGGCGCTCCAGACGTGACGCATCGACGTCGACGATCAGCGCCGCTCCCCCGTTGAGCGTCACCGCGAGCGGCTGGGCGCCGCCCATGCCGCCGGCTCCGGCGGTGAGGGTGAGCGTTCCGGCGAGCGAGTCCCGCCCGAGTGAGCGGGCGACGGCGGCGAACGTCTCATACGTGCCCTGCAGGATGCCCTGCGTGCCGATGTAGATCCACGATCCCGCGGTCATCTGCCCGTACATCGTGAGTCCCAGCTGCTCGAGCCGGCGGAACTCCGGCCAGCTCGCCCAGTCACCCACGAGGTTGGAGTTGGCGATCAGCACGCGCGGGGCCCACTCGTGGGTGCGGAAGACCCCGACCGGCTTTCCGGACTGCACCAGCAGCGTCTCGTCGGGCTCGAGCTCATCGAGCGTGCGGACGATGGCGTCGTATGCCTCCCACGACCGCGCCGCCCGCCCCGTGCCGCCGTAGACGACGAGGTCTTCGGGGTGTTCGGCGACCTCGGGGTCGAGGTTGTTCATCAGCATCCGCTTCGCGGCCTCGGCCCCCCAGCTCTTCGCCGTGCGCTCGCTCCCACGTGGGGCGCGGACGGGGCCGCGGCTCGACGCCGCCCGGTTCACAACTCCGGAGTTTTGGGCGTCAACGGGTGATGTCATCGTGATCTCCTTCGATCAGGGACGGTTGTCCGGAGTTGTGAACGCAGCGTCGGCGACCGCGCCGGAGAGAACGAGCGCGGTGGCGGCTTCGAGGTCGGGGCTGACGAACCGGTCGGGCCCGGGCCCTGCGATGCCCGCGGCGCGCACCGCGGCGCGGACCGCGGCGGTGGCGGGCCCCGGCTGCAACGGCGCCCGCAGGTCGAGGGCCCGGCACCCGGTGACGAGTTCGATCGCGAGCACCCGGGCGAGTCCGTCGACGGCGCGGCGGAGCTTGCGTGCGGCGGCCCACCCCATCGACACGTGGTCTTCCTGCATCGCCGACGAGGGGATGGAGTCGACGGATGCCGGGACCGCCAGACGCTTGAGCTCCGAGACGATCCCCGCGGCCGCGTACTGCGCGATCATGAGCCCCGAATCGACGCCGACCTCGTCGGCGAGGAACGGCGGCAGACCGTGGCTGCGGGTGCGATCGAGCGCCCGGTCGGTGCGGCGTTCGGCGATCGAGGCGAGGTCGGCGACGGCGATCGCGAGGAAATCGAGGACGTACGCGACCGGGGCGCCGTGGAAGTTGCCGTTGGATTCGACGCGACCGTCGCCGGTGACGACCGGGTTGTCGACGGCGGAGGCCAGCTCCCGCTCGGCGATGGTGCGGGCGTGCGCGACGGTGTCGCGCGCGGCTCCGTGCACCTGTGGCGAGCAGCGCAGCGAGTACGCGTCCTGCACGCGCGTGCAGACCGCCGGGTCGCGGTGACTCGCAACGAGGGGCGAGTCGGCGAGCAGGGTGCGCACGTTCGCGGCCGACGCCGCCTGCCCGCTCTGCGGACGCAGCGCCATCAGGTCGGCGGCGAACACCGCATCGGTACCGAGCTGACTCTCGATCGAGATGGCGGCGGTGATGTCGGCGACGGTGAGCAGATTGTCGAGGTCGCAGAGGGCGAGAGCGAGCATGCCGAGCATGCCGTCGGTGCCGTTGATGAGGGCGAGACCCTCCTTCTCTTCGAGAACGAGCGGAGCGATGCCGGCGGCGGCGAGAGCGTCGGATGCCGCCACGAGCGCGCCCGTGCGATCGCGCACCTCCCCCTCGCCGAGGGCCGCCAGCGCGAGGTGCGAAAGTGGGGCGAGATCTCCGGAGCACCCGAGCGAGCCGTACTCCCGCACGATCGGGGTGATGCCGGCGTTGAGCATCGCGGCGTAGGTCTCGACGACGATCGGGCGCACGCCCGTGTGTCCGGTCGCGAGGGTCTGCAGGCGCAGCAGGTGCAGGGCGCGCACGACTTCGCGTTCCACCTCCGCACCGGTGCCGGCCGCGTGGGAGCGGATGACGCTCGCCTGCAGCTGACGGCGTCGCTCCGGCGCGATGAAGGTCGTCGCCAGCGCGCCGAAGCCGGTCGAGATGCCGTAGTGCGGCTCCGGGTCGTCGGCCAGGCGCTCGATGAGCTCCCGCGCCGCGCCGATCCGCGTCCAGGCGTCGGCGGCGATCTCGACCGCGTCGCCGTGGCGGGCCACGGCGACGACCTCGGCGGGTGTCAGGGGGCGCGCTCCGACGAGGACGTGATCGGCAAGGGTCGAAGCGGCGACGGTGGTCATGTCCCGATTCCATCCCGATTCTGCCCCCGCGGCCACACGAGCGTGGCATTCTGTGTCTGTGATCCCAGACAACGCCGACGATGCGGGCTCGTCGCCGGCCCCTGCGCAGGTCCCCGCCGCAGATCAGACACTGCGAATCCTCTCCTACCTCGCACGCCAGCGCGGACCGGTCGCCGCCCGGACGATCTCCGACAGTCTCGGCATCCCCCGCTCCAGCGTCTACCACCTGCTGGCGGCGATGGCGGCGCACGGATTCGTGGTGCACCTGCCACACGATCGGCGCTGGGGGCTGGGGACGGCCGCGTTCGAGCTGGCCGGCGGCTACGCCCGCCAGCAGCCTCTCGCCAGGCTCGGGCGTCCCCTCGTCGCGGCGCTGTCCGACCGCGTTGGTGAGAGCACGCATGTGGCGGTCATGACCGGCCGCGACGTGCTGTACATCGTCGAGGAGCGCGCGCCGCGGCGCCCCGCGCTCGTCACCGACGTGGGCGTGCGGCTGCCGGCTCACCTGACGGCGACGGGACGTGCGATGCTCGCAGCCCTGCCGCGCGAGCAGGTGCGCGCCCTCTATCCGGATGCCGCGGCCTTCGCCGACCGCACGGGCCGCGGACCGCGGCGCCCGGCCGAGCTGCGCGAGCTGCTGCGCCAGACGCGCGCGGCGGGCTTCGCGAGCGAAGACGGCGAAGTCACCCTGGGCTTCCGCTCGGTGGCCGTGGCCGTGCGCGACCACGCCGACTGGCCGGTCGCGGCGATCGCGGTCACCTGGCCGGCCGAGGCCGGACACTCCGCGGAGGCGCTCGCGCCGGCGGTCACGTCGGCGGCGGACGAACTGCGACGACGGCTCCACGGCTGAGCCGTCCGGCAGCCCGGGTCCGCGCCGCCTACCGAACGACGAGGCGCGGCTCGACGAGGACGTGGGCGCGCCCGGGCTCGGCGTCACGGCGCTCGATGGATGCCGCTCCCCCGAGCAGCAGGTCCAGCGCGCCGACGGCGACCTCTTCGGGCAGCTGCTCGACGCTGGACAGGCCCAAGGCTTCGGCCGCGGGGGTGTTGTCGAAGCCGACGATCGGGAGGGCGGGGCGCCCGGCCGCCACCGCGGCCAGATGGGCGCCCACCGCGAGCGAGTCGCTGGCGCAGACGATGGCATCGATCTCGTCGGCGGCGACGAGATCGGCGGCGACGTCGCGCGCGCGCGCCACATTCTCGTCGCTCACGGCGCGGATCGGCGTCCATCCGCCCGCGCGCGCGTGCCCGGCATCCAGGGCCTGACGCCACCCGCGTTCACGGTCGTCGCCGGTCGCGGAACCGGCGGGCCAGCCCAGGAAGGCGACGCGCGGACCCGCCGTGGTCAACGCGTGCCGTGTCGCCTCGGCGGTGCCGGCGGCGCCGTCGACATCGACCCAGTGATGGGTAGGGGCGCCGACGTCGTCGCTGCCCCAGGGGCGGCCGAAGGACACGAACGGCACGCCCCGCTCCACGAGCCACTCCGCACGAGGATCGCCGGGGAACGTGCCGGTGATGACGACCGCGTCGATCTCTCCGCCCTCACGCAGATCCCCCATCCGTCGGATCTCCTCCTCGGGGGTGCGCGCCGCGTAGAGCATGACACGCAGGCCCCGCTCGCCCGCCTGCTCGGTGAGCGCGTGCACGAAGCGGTCGAGCACGACGCCGGAGATCCCGCCCGCGTACGGGTCGAGGTGGATGCCGATGGTCGAGCTGCGTCGCGTGCGCAATCGGCGTGCGGAGGCATGAGGGGCGTAGTTCAGACGCGAGATGGCGTCGGCGACACGGGCGCGCGTTTCCTCCCGCACGATCTGGGGTGAGTTGATCACGTTGCTGACCGTCTGGCGGGATACGCCCGCGGCCCGCGCCACGTCCTCGATCGTCGCCGATCTGTTCACGCGGTCCTCCTTGACGGTCTCGGCCTGGTCGTCTATCTTTTCAAGCATCCCACGATTTGAACGATCAAATGATCGATTCAACGGCGGATCGTACGGAGGATCCGCGAGGGGATGGCACCATGGGCCGCGCTGAGCACGCGCGAGCCCCGCGATCGAAGGAGATGCGATGAAGCGACACACAGCACGGACGATGCTCGCGGCAGGGAGCCTGGCCGTGGCCTCGAGCCTGCTGCTGACCGGATGCGGCCAGGGATTCAGCGGGTCGGGATCCGACCCCTCGGCGAGCGCCGGAGGGCTGACCTCGTCCGACAAGCCGCTGACGATCATGATCGGCTCATCGGGAGACGCCGAGACCAAGGCCGCGCAGGATGCCGTCGCCGCCTGGTCCGCGAAATCCGGTGTGTCGGCGTCGGTCGTCGCCGCGACCGACCTCGCCCAGCAGCTGTCGCAGGGCTTCGCTGCCGGCTCTCCGCCGGACCTCTTCTACCTCAGCACCGACCAGCTCGCGGGCTTCGCGAGCAACGGCTCACTGAAGGCCTACGGCGACCAGCTGAGCAACAAGGGCGACTTCTACCCGTCGCTGGTGAAGAACTTCACCTACGACAACACCTTCTTCTGCGCGCCCAAGGACTTCTCCACGCTGCAGCTCGTGATCAACGAGAATCTGTGGACGAAGGCGGGCCTGACCGACGCCGACATCCCGACCACCTGGGACCAGCTGGCCGCGGTGGCCGCGAAGCTGACGAGCGGCACGACGAAGGGGCTCGTCTTCGGCGGCGAGTACGCCCGTCTCGGCGCCTTCATGGCGCAGGCCGGCGGCCGCCTCGTCTCGGAGGACGGAAAGACCGCCGAAGCCAACAGCGACGCCAACGTGACGGCGCTCGCCTACGTGCAGAAGCACCTGCAGGACGGCACCTTCGCCTACGCCTCCGATGTCGGGGCGGGCTGGGGCGGCGAGGCGTTCGGCAAGCAGCTGGGCGCCATGACGATCGAGGGCAACTGGATCACCGGCGCCCTCGGCGACTACCCCGATGTGAAGGCCAAGGTCGTCGAGCTCCCCGCCGGCAGCGCCGGCAAGGGCACCCTGCAGTTCACCAACTGCTGGGGCATGGCCGCCGACAGCCCCAACCAGAAGGCCGCTCTCGACCTCGTCGAGTACCTCACGAGCGCCGACCAGCAGCTTGCGTTCTCGAAGGCGTTCGGACCGATGCCGTCGGTGCAGTCCGCCGCTCAGACGTGGAAGAGCGACAACCCGTCGCTCGTCGCGTTCCTGAACGGCGCCGACTACGCGCAGGGCGTGCCCACCAATAAGGGTGCGGCCGATGTCATCAAGGACTTCAACGCGCAACTGGAGTCCCTGAAGACGGGCGACCCGAAGAAGATCCTCGACACGGTGCAGTCCAACCTCGAGGCCGTCGTCGGCTGATCATGTCCGCTTCCGTCGCCCCGGCCGCGACGCCCTCGCGCCCGGCCCCGCCCCGGCATCCGCGCTCCCGCGGAATCCGCCGCGGCGAGGCCGGCGCGGGCTGGCTGTTCGTGTCGCCCGTCATCCTCATCCTCGGCGTGTTCCTGCTCGTGCCCGTGCTCATGGCGCTCTGGGTCAGCTTCTCGGACTGGTCGGGGCGCGGAAGCCCTCTTTCCGGATCGGTCAGCTTCGTGGGCCTCGACAACTACGTCGCGATCACCACCGGCGGAGGTCTCGCCGAGCGCGACTTCGGCACGGCGCTGCGCAACAACGCCTGGTACGTCCTGCTGGTGGTCCCTCTGCAGACGGTCCTGTCGCTGTTCCTGGCCGTCCTCGTCAGCCGCCGGATCCTGCGCGGCCGTGGGTTCTTCCGCACCGCGTTCTACTTCCCGTCGGTGACCAGCTCGGTCGCGATCACGGTGCTGTGGCTGTTCCTGTTCTCGTTCGCCGGCCCCGTCAACCAGATCCTGTCGGCGATCGGGCTCGCCGCGCCGAACTGGTTCAGCGATCCGCGCGGCATCGTGCACGTCGCCCTCGCAGCGGTGGGCATCACCGACGGACCGGACGCCCTGACCGGCACCGGCTTTCTCGGCGTCTCGTGGTGGGACTGGCTGTCGGGACCCTCGGTCGCGATGTCCGCCTTCGTCCTGATGGCGGTGTTCACCACGAGCGGCACCTTCATGCTGCTGTTCATCGCCGCCCTCCAGAACATCGGCGTCGAACTCGGCGAGGCGGGCATGATGGACGGCGCGAGCGGGTGGCAGCGCTTCTGGCACATCACCCTCCCCCAGCTGCGACCGACGCTGTTCACCGTCATCACACTCGGGCTCATCGGGTGCTGGCAGGTGTTCGACCAGATCTACACCGGCACGCAGGGCGGCCCCGCCAAGACAACGATGACCCCCGCTTACCTCTCGTACACCTCCGCCTTCCAGAACCAGGACTGGGGGGTGGGAGCGGCGATCGCGTTCATCCTCTTCGTCATCATCATCGCCTTCACCCTCTTGCAGCGCTGGGTGCTGCGCGATCGCCCGGTCTCGAAGCGACGCATCCGCGCCTACCAGCCGCGGGCCGCGGCATCCACGCCGTCCGCATCGCCGAAGGGGGCAGACGCATGAGCGCCGCTGTGATGACCGTCGAAGCGCAGACCGAGAGCGCCGGTGCCGCACCGCGCCGCCGTCGGCGGATCACCGTTCGCAGCCTCACCGGGCAAGTGCTGCTGTACGCGATGCTGGCCATGCTCGCGCTCGTGTACATCTACCCGTTCCTCGTGCAGGTGGCGACGTCGTTCAAGACGGAGCCGGATGCCGCGACCGATCCGATCTCGTTGATCCCTGCGACGTTCTCGACGGCGGCCTACGAGCGCCTGTTCCTGCATAGCGACTTCCCCCTGTGGTTCGCGAACTCGGTCATCGTCACCGTGTGCGTGACGATCGGGCGGGTGTTCTTCGTCTCGCTCGCCGGTTACGCGCTGGCTCGCCTGCGCTTCCGCGGCCGCGCCGTCGTGTTCGCCTTCGTGGTCGCCGTGATGGCGGTGCCGACCGTCGTGCTGCTGATCCCCAAGTTCCTCGTGCTGAACCAGCTCGGTCTCTACAACTCCTACGCCGGCATGATCTTGCCGCTGCTCGTGGACGCGGCAGGCGTGTTCATCATGAAGAACTTCTTCGAGTCGATCCCCGACTCGGTCGAGGAACAGGCGCGTATCGATGGGGCCGGCAGCTTCCGCGTGTTCTGGTCGATCGTGCTGCCGATGGCCCGGCCCGCGCTGATCACGATCGTGATCCTGTCGTTCCAAGGGTCGTGGAACGAGCTCAGCCACTTCATCGTGTCGACGCAGTCGCCCGAGCTCACGACACTGACCAAGGGCGTCGCTTCCCTCGCCTCGGGCCAGCTCAGTCAGGGCACCCAGTACCCCCTCAAACTCGCGGCCGCGGCGATCATGACGATCCCCGTCGCCGTCCTCTTCTTCCTCTTCCAGAGGAAGATCATGAACACCAGTGAAGGAGCAGTGAAGGGATGACGGCCGGCTTGCAGCCATTCCTGTCCGACCGGGTCGTGGCGCTCGCCGCACCCACCCAGGCGTGGTCGGGGCGTGACGGCGACATGGGCGCGGCCCCGATCGACGGCATCTACCACGGAGACACGCGGTTCGTGCGCGGTCTCGACGTGCACTATGCCGGCGCCGACGGTGCGTGGCATCGCCCGGAGCACATCGCCACCGACCTGATCTCTGCCTGCACCGTGCGGATGGATGCTCTGCTGCGGGGCGTGGACGACGACACGCCCGATCCGAAGGTGCGTCTGCAGCGGGAGCGCACCGTGGTGGAGGGCCGCGTCACCGAGACGCTCACCGTGCACTCCCACCGCGACATCCCGGTCCCCCTCCGACTGCGTGCCCGCGTGCGCGTCGATATCGGCGCCCTGCAAGACGTGAAAGCGGGCGCGTCCCGCAGGACGGAAGGCGAAATCACGATCGCCGACGGCGCGGTCGTCGTCCGTCGCGGCGACACCTCCGTCCAGCTGACGGCGCCGGATGCCGCGGTCACCGCCGACGATGGCGAGATCACCCTGGAATGGCGCCTGGACTGCCCCGCCCGGGGCCGGATGAGCGTGTCGTGGACGGCACTCCTTGCGGACGCCGCCCTCGTGGTGCGCGGGGCGACCACGACGATCCCCTGGGAGCGCCCGTGCGTGCCCGCGGGTGCCGATCCGCGTCTGCAGAGCTGGCTCGACCGCGCCCTCGACGATCTCGGAGCGCTGCGCCTCGCCCTTCCCGCGGCGCCGGAGGACGAGTTCTTCGCGGCCGGCGCACCCTGGTTCTTCACCCTGTTCGGACGGGACTCGCTCTGGGCGGCGCGACTGCTGCTGCCGCTGGATGCGCGGATCGCGGCATCCACGCTGCGCGTCCTCGCGCGTCTGCAGGGCACGCACGACGACCCGGCGACGGCCGAGCAGCCGGGCAAGATCATGCACGAACTGCGCGCGTCGACACTGACGATGCCGGGCGAGGGCATCGTGCTGCCGCCGCTGTACTACGGCACGGTCGATGCGACAGCCCTGTGGATCTGCCTGTTCGCCGAGACGGCCCAGCGAATGCCGGATGCCGACGTGATCGCACTGCTGCCCGCGATGGAAGCGGCCCTCGACTGGATCGTGGCTTCCGCGGAGCGCACCGGGTTCCTCGAGTACGTCGACGAGACCGGCCACGGCCTGTCCAACCAGGGGTGGAAGGACTCGGGCGACTCCATCCAATGGCAGGACGGTTCGCTCGCGGCAGGCCCCATCGCTCTCTGCGAGGTCCAGGGCTACGCGTACGAGGCGGCGATCGGCGGAGCCGATCTGTTGGAGCGGTTCGGCCGGCCGGGCGCCGAGCGTGTGCGCGCGTGGGCGCGCGATCTCAAGGACCGCTTCGCGGAGCGCTTCTGGGTGACAACGCCGTCCGGACGTTTCCCCGCGATCGCCCTCGACCGCGAGGGCCGCGCGGTCGACACGCTCACCTCCAACATCGGCCATCTCCTGGGCACCGGCATCCTGGACCGCGCGCAGGAGGCGAGCGTCTCCGACCTGCTGATCGATCAGCGGATGGCGTCCGGCTTCGGCATCCGGACCCTTTCGACCGACGCCGGGGGCTACTGGCCGCTCAGCTACCACGGCGGGAGCGTCTGGATCCACGACACCGCGATCGTCGCCCGGGGGATGCTGCGCGCCGGTCGACACGATCATGCCCGGCGGATCGTCGCGCAGATGCTCGCCGGCGCCGAGGCGTTCGAGTTCCGTGTGCCGGAGTTGTACGCCGGTGACAGCGCCGACGAGGTGCGGGCTCCCGCCCCCTACCCCGCGGCCTGCCGGCCGCAGGCCTGGACGGCCGCCGCGGCCGTCACCGCCTGGGAGGTGCTGCGGGCCGACTGAGCGTGCTCAGTCCACCGCGCTGACGGTGCCGCCGGTCAGGCGGACGAGTTCGTCGAACGTGAGAGGAAACACGGTGTGCGGTGTGCCGCCGGCCGCCCAGATCTCGTCGAATGCCGCGAGCGCCTCGTCGACCACGGTGGTCAGCGGGGCGGGGTGTCCGGTCGGCGCCACGCCGCCGATCGCCTGGCCGGTGGCCGTGCGCACCTGATCCGGCGTCGCCCGCACGATGCTCCGGCGTCCGAGGCGCTCGGCGAGGGCCGCCGTGTCCACGCGGTGAGCCCCGCTGGTCATGACGAGCAGCGGTTCGCCGTCGGAGAAGAAGACGAGGCTGTTCGCGATGGCGCCGACCTCGACGCCGAGGGCGGCGGCGGCCACGGCCGCCGTCGAGGCGGCGTCCGGGAGCGTGATGATCTCCCCCGCCACCCCGGCGGAGCGGAGGGCCTCGTGGACGATGCGACTGCGCGGCGAGAGGTTCTCGGTCATGGCGCCAGCCTAGAGTCGGCCGCCCTCGAACATCGCCGACGCGGTCCAAGCAAGGCAATCCAGGCTTACTGGCGGGCCCTCGCTCCGAGGAGAATGCTGGGAGCATGCGCCGCATCCTCGCCGCCCTCGGACGGTACCCCGTGATCACCGCGACCGTCGCCGTGGGCATCATCGCCGCGGCACTCGCCGGCGCGGGTCAGAGCGCGTGGGCGACGGGGATCACCACCGCCTACGTCTCCGCCGTCGTCGTGTGGACGATCATCGGCATGATCCGCGACGTGATGCGCGGTCATGTCGGACTCGACGTGCTCGCCGTCATCGCCATGGTCGCGACCCTCGCGGTCGGTGAGACGATCGCGGCGCTGATCATCGTGCTCATGCTCTCCGGCGGCGAGGCGCTCGAAGACTACGCGGGCCGCCGTGCGACTCGTGAGCTGACGGCGCTGCTGGATCGCGCGCCGCAGATCGCGCATGTCCGCCGTCCGGGCGCGGGCGATGAGACACGGGATCTTCCCGCCGACGAGGTCGCGGTCGGCGACGAGTTGCTGGTGCGCCCCGCGGAGGTCGTTCCCGTCGACGGTGTCCTCCTGTCGGACGAGGCGAGCTTCGACGAGTCGTCTCTGACCGGAGAGAGCATGCCGGTGACGCGCACCGCCGGCGAGACCGTGCTCTCGGGAGCGGTCAACGGATCGCGCGCGATCCGGGTGCGGGCTCTGCGGCGCAGCGCCGACAGCCAATACCAGCAGATCATCGCGCTCGTGCGTGCCGCGCAGGAGTCGCGCGCACCGATGGTGCGCCTGGCCGACCGGTTCGCGATTCCCTTCACGGCGGTCTCGCTCGCCATCGCTGGAGCGGCGTGGGGGCTGTCGGGCGACTCCGTCCGATTCGCCGAGGTGCTCGTGCTCGCCACACCGTGCCCCCTGCTGATCGCGGCCCCGGTCGCCTTCCTCGGCGGCATCTCGCGGGCGGCGAAGGCGGGCATCATCGTCAAGGGCGGCGCCGTCATCGAGCAGTTGGCACGCGCGCGCTCCGCCGCCTTCGACAAAACCGGGACCCTGACCCAGGGCCGTCCCATGCTGGTCGATGTGCGTCCCGCGCCCGGCATCGATCCCGACCGCCTGCTGGCGTGGGCGGCCTCGGCCGAGCAGTACTCCGCGCACGTGCTGGCCGACGGCATCCGTCGCGCCGCGTCCGCCCGTGGGATCGCCGTGGAGGCGGCCGACGATGCGCACGAGGAGGCGACCAACGGAGTGACCGCCGTGATCGGCGGGCGACGCGTCGTCGTCGGAAAGCCGGCCTACGTCGCGGCACTCGCGCCGGACACCACGCTCACCGCGCTGGAGGCGGGGCATGCGGCCGCGTACGTCGCTGTCGACGGGCGCTTCGCGGGAGCCCTCGTGCTCGCCGACGGTGCACGGCCGGAGTCGCGGGCCGTCGTGCGCTGGTTGCGCGGACACGGCGTGGAACGCGTCACGATGCTCACCGGTGATGCCCGGCCCACCGCCGACGCCGTGGCGGCGTCGGTCGGCGTCGACGAGGTGCACGCCGACCTGCTGCCCGCCGAGAAGGTGCACCTGGCCGCGATGATGACGCCGCGCCCGGTGCTCATGGTGGGCGACGGGGTGAACGATGCGCCGGTGCTCGCCGCCGCCGACATCGGCATCGCGATGGGCGCGCGGGGAGCCACGGCCGCAGGCGATGCGGCGGATGCCGTCGTGCTGAAGGACTCGCTGACGAAGGTGGCCGAAGCGGTCGCGATCGGTCGCGACACCCTGCGCGTGGCCTACGTCGCCATCTGGATCGGCATCGCCCTGAGCGTCGCGGCGATGCTGCTCGCGACGACCGGCCTGGTGCCGGCCGTCATCGGCGCGCTCGGACAGGAAATGATCGATCTGGCGACCATCCTGTACGCGCTGCGCGCGCTGCGGGGACGCCCGTTCGATCTCTCCGACCGCGGCACCACCGGCGCGGTCGACGACGCTCACGCGCACGGACCCACGGGATCGGTGCCGGCGGAGGCAGAATAGGGGGTGGATGCCGCAACGCGGCGGCATCCACCGAGCACCGCCCACAAGGCCCGCCGAAAGAGGATGCGATGACGCACACCCTGCCCCTGCCCGATTTCTCCCACGAGCGCGTGGAGGTGACGACGGGCGCCCGGAGCGGTCTGCTCATCACCGTCGCGCTGCACTCCTCGACACTCGGCTCCGCCCTCGGCGGTGCCCGCATGTGGACCTATCCGCACTGGAGCGACGCCGTCGGAGACGCCCTGCGCCTCTCGGCCGCGATGACGCTCAAGAACGCCGCGGCCGGGCTGGACGCCGGCGGCGGCAAGTCGGTGATCTGCCTGCCGCCGGGAACGACCCTCGACGCCGATCGTCGGCGCGCGGCGTACCTGGATCTCGGCGACGCCGTCGACCGCTTCGACGGCAGCTACCGCACGGCGGAGGACGTCGGATCGACGACGGAGGACATGCTGGTGGTCAGCGAGCGGACGGCGCACGTGGTCGGCCTGCCCGACGCGGTGGGCGGGTCGGGCGAGCCCGCGGGCCCGACGAGCCTCGGCGTATACGAGGCGTTGCGCGCCACACTCGAGCAGGTGACCGGCTCGCCCGAGGTCGCCGGCCGCCGGATCACGATCTCCGGGCTCGGGCAGGTCGGCAGCCGACTCGCGGTCCGCCTGAGCGCGGAAGGCGCGGCGCTGACGGTGACCGATGTCAACCCCGCCAAACGCAGCCTCGCCGCCGAACTCGATGCACGGTGGGTCGAGCCGGGCTCCGAGCATCTCGTCGAAGCCGACGTGTTCGTCCCCGCCGGCATCGGCGGGGTGCTCGACGCCGACACCATCGACGCCCTCGCCGCACGCGCCGTCTGCGGCCCCGCGAACAACCCTCTCGCCCACCGCTCGGGTGCCGATCGCCTCGCGGCGCGCGGCATCCTCTACGCGCCCGACTTCGTCGTCAACGCCGGCGGCGTCGTCTACCTGGACCTGGAGGCGAAGCACCGGGGCACACGCAGTCAGATCATGGATCGTGTCGCCGCGATCGGCGACACCGTGCGCGCTCTCTTCGCCGATGCGGCGACGCGCGACATCACACCGCTGGATGCCGCGGAGGAGCGCGCCGCCGAGCGCCTCGCGATCGGTCGTCGTGCTCGGGAGAGCGCCGTGCTCGTCTGACGTCGGCGCCGGGTGGCACGCGGTCTCCCTGAAACGGAGACCGCGTGCCGCACACGCGTCTGGCGGTGGCATGATGGACGCACCCGGCAGCGTCGCCGGTCCGCGCGGGCATTCGCCGCCCGTCATCGAAGGAGACCGCCGTGTTCACCAGCCCCTTCCCCGATGTCGAGATCCCGGACGTCAGCATCTACGACGACCTGTTCGCCGATCTCAGCGCGGATGACGCGGCACGCATCGCCCTCATCGATCCGGCCACGGGCACCGAGACCTCCTACGGCGCGCTCAAGGCGCAGGTCGACGCCTTCGCCGGCGCACTGGCGGCGCGAGGTGTCGGCACCGACACCGTGCTCGGTCTGCTCTGCCCGAACGTGCCGGCGTTCGCCACCGTGTTCCACGGCATCCTCCGCGCCGGCGCGACGGTGACGACGATCAACTCGCTGTACACCGCCGGCGAGATCGAGAAGCAACTGCGCGACGCCGGGGCCAGCTGGCTCATCACGGTGAGCCCGCTGTTGGGCGCCGCGCAGCAGGCGGCAGAGGCCGTCGGCATCCCCGTCGAGCGACTCGTCGTGCTCGACGGCGCCGACGGGCATCCCGATCTGCGCAGCCTGCTCGGCGAGGGCCGTGCCGCGCCGGAGGTGTCGTTCGACCCGGCGACGCACGTGGCCGTCCTGCCCTACTCGTCGGGGACGACCGGCATTCCCAAGGGCGTCATGCTCAGTCACCGCAACCTCGTCGCGAACGTCGCGCAGTGTCGCATCAACATCGATCTCAAGAACACCGACCGCGTGCTCGCGGTGCTCCCCTTCTTCCACATCTACGGCATGACGGTGCTGCTCAATCTCGCGCTCAAGCAGCGGGCGACCCTGGTCACCATGCCCAAGTTCGACCTCGTGCAGTTCCTCACCAACATCCAGACCTACGGCTGCACCTACCTGTACATCGCTCCACCGATCGCGGTGGCTCTCGCCAAGCATCCGATCGTCGATCAGTTCGACATCTCCACGGTGCACACCGTGTTCTCCGGCGCCGCGCCGCTCGACGGCGAGACGGCCGAGATCGCCGCCCGCCGCATCAACGCGCGCATGATGCAGGGCTACGGGATGAGCGAGCTGAGCCCTGTCTCCCACGCCATGCCGTATACGCGCGATGACATCCCGGTGAGTTCGGTGGGCACGATCCTGCCGAACATCGTGTGCAAGCTCGTCGACACCGAGACCGACGAGGAGATCACCGAGATCGACGACGACGGGCGCACCCGGCCGGGCGAGCTGTGGGTGCAGGGCCCGAACGTCATGCTCGGCTACCTCAACAAGCCCGAGGCGACGGCCGAGACCCTGGATGCCGACGGCTTCCTCCACACCGGCGACATCGCCGTCTACCACGACGGCGGCTACTTCTCGATCGTCGACCGCGTGAAGGAGCTCATCAAGTACAAGGGCTACCAGATCGCACCGGCCGAGCTGGAAGCGCTGCTGCTGGGCCATCCGAAAGTGATGGATGCCGCGGTCATCGGCGTGCTCGACGATGACAAGCAGGAGATCCCGAAGGCCTTCATCGTCCCCGCGCCCGACTCCGGGCTCACCGCGCAGGAGCTGATGGCCTTCGTCGCGGACAACGTCGCGCCGCACAAGAAGATCCGCCGCGTCGAGTTCATCGAGTCGATCCCCAAGTCGACGTCCGGAAAGATCCTGCGCAAGGATCTGCGCGCCCGCGAACACGCCGGCTGACGGCATCCGCGCCGCTCGCGCACGGTGGTGGCCATGAAAGGGCCACGCTCGCGAGGTCGTGCCGGTCCTGCCGTGGCCTCACGGGGGCGATGCGAGGGGCGGTCACGTGGGCTGCTGCGACTCGTCGCCGCATCGCCACGCGTCCACGCACGCGGCGACAGCCGGTCACCGGTACGTCCAGAGCTATGAGCCGGGCGAGACCTGGTGGTGGGACTACACCGCGCAGACGGCGGTCATGGGCCCCTCGCTCGCGGCCCCGACGAGCCATCCGCTCGATCAGGCGGTGCCGGGCCCCGCTGATCGGTTGCCGGCGGACTGGGAGAGCCGGCTCGTGCGCGCGCGAGACGGTGCGTGGCGTGCCGCATCCGCTTCCGACGACACACGAGGGGGTGCCCGCCGGACGGTGGGCACCCCCTCAGTGGGCGGTGAGGATCACTCGGCGGGGCTGAGCGACTTCGCGACGTGCGTGTGCACGGCCTTCAGCCACGACACGAGGAACTCGGCGGTCGACTCGTCGGTGACCTCGCCGTCGTCGGTGACGAGGCCGTCGCGCAGGTGGATGTACGCCTCCGGCTGCGACAGCTCGGGCGAGGCGAGGAACGACAGGATCGAGCGCAGGTGCTGCTGGGCGACCGCGGTACCGATCGCGCCGATGGAGGCGCCGATGACGGCCGACGGCTTGCCGGCGAAGCTGTTCTGTCCCCACGGACGGCTCGCCGTGTCGAGCGCGTTCTTCAGCACGCCGGGCACTGAGCGGTTGTACTCGGGGGTCACGATGATGACGGCGTCCGACGACTCGATCGAGGACTTGAAGGCGGCGGCCTCGGCGGGGATGGCACCGTCGTTGTCAGCGGAGTAGAACGGCAGAGCGGCGATGGGCAGCTCGGTGAGGGTGAGGTCGGCCTGCGGCGCAAGGCGAACCAGAGCGTTCGCGAGGCGACGGTTGATCGAGGTCGACGAGATGCTGCCGATGATGATGCCGACGTTGTACGTGGTCATGCGTGTGCCCTCCAAGTTGGATTCAGATGCATACATCTTACGCACTCCGGCGGCCGCGGGGCGATGCCGCTCAGGGCCGGCGCCGTTCATGGCTTCGTCCAGCAGCTCCAGAGCGCGCGCCGCGATGCCCGGCCAGTTCTGGCGGATGGTGGTGATGGCGAAGACGGCATCGACGTCCGGTGCCTCCTCCAGGAGCTCGGCCATACCCGCTTGTCCCCCGTCCATGCCGTAGAGCGACCCCGCGATCGTCACGGCGGATGCGGGAACCCCGCGATCTGCGAGCCCGGCGAGGAAGCCGTCGCGGCGCTCCTGCGTCGAGGGCAGGTAGCCGTGGCCGCCCACGAGGCCGAAGCGTGTGCCCCCGGCATCCACGAGGTGGTGCGCCGCCGCACGACCGCCGCCGAAGTTGTCGGAGCGCACCGAGCCGGCGATCAGCAGCGAGTCGGCCGGCTCGTCGCAGGTGACGATCGGCACGGGCGAGGCGGCGAGGCGGTGCAGTCCCGACCGCGGCGGACGCGAGGGCGAGACGATGATGCCGTCGGCGGTCTGCACGAGCGATTCGAGGACGTCCAGTTCCTGGTCGGGCTCGTACCCCGACCGTCACAACCCGCGACCAGGCCTTCGTCGATGGGTGGCTGTGAACAGTGCGGCAGGTGAAGGCTCGGCGTGGAAGGAGGCCTGGGCGAGCATTCACCACGATGGATCAGTCACGATCGCAGCGGCCGTTGGGGGCCACCGCATGAGCAGCGACGGCTACTTCGATGGCTGGCAGGTCCAGTCCGCAGCCATCGAATGCGCGATGGCGGACCTCATGGCGCTGGTGCGCAAGACAGCGGAAGCGACAGGCGTCGGTGAGTACGACATCCGCGTCGGGATCTACTTCACTGGCGATCATCCGCTGACCATCTCAACGATCGACAACTTCGGCTATCACTACGACGGAGCCTCAGTCCCACTTCACCTGTACACGCCAGTCGAGTTCACGGTTAACGCGTCCGAGGCAGACTTGGACTTCTACTGGCACGTCCATGACCTCGCCCAGGACTGCGTGAACCAAGGCGGCATCTCGAACGTGCTGATGATCCAGCCGCCTGATCGCGATGCGCAGGAGACTGCGTGACGCGCACTGCCCTGTGGCCAGCACCAGTGGTCGAGCCAGACGGTGGCAGAAAACGGGGTCTACGGTCGAATGCGGCCCTGGACGCGCGCGTGCGCGTAGCCTGTCACGGGCCTCTTCGTGGATGGTGTTGGAGGTCTGCTCCGCGGTCTCGGCGGAGACAACCAGCGCATAT
>ERZ778028.1385-NODE-1385-length-27313-cov-8.749578_pt1 | contig 27313 bp, 25 predicted proteins | sample MGYA00375758_ERZ778028 | MGnify/ENA primary metagenome ERZ778028 (study PRJEB29350, sample SAMN05389828) | bioreactor metagenome | isolation source: Thiocyanate bioreactor | place: South Africa: University of Cape Town | collected 2014-03-17 ...
CCCCAACGGGATTCGAACCCGTGCTACCGCCGTGAAAGGGCGGCGTCCTAGGCCACTAAACGATGGGGCCGGAAGCTCGGATCGCTCCGACTACCGGCGTTCAAGCATAGGGCCAAGGCCCCTCCGGGGACAAACCGCGGTCGCGGATCCGGGCGCTCGCGGCGGTTCTCGGAGGTTCATCCCGGACTTGAGGGTTAAGGTGCACGGGTGCGTGACGGGACGCCGCGGATCGGGACCGCGAGGCGACGCAGGGCCAAGGCGCTGGTGGGCGCCGCCGCCCTCGCGCTGGTCGGCGCGTTCATCGTGCCCGCGGTCGCGCACGCCGACGACTACCCGAGCTGGGACGACGTCGTCGCCGCGCAGAACGACGAGGCCGCCGCGGCCGCGGCCGTCACGCAGATCCAGAACCTCCTCGTCCAGCTCCAGGCCGAGGTCGAGCGCACGAAGGCCGACCTCGAGGCCAAGGCGAAGAAGTGGCAGCAGCTCGACGCGCAGTACCAGGCGAAGTCCGCCGAGACGGCGCAGCTGCGCAAGCAGGCGGAGGACGCGCAGGCGATCGCGCTCGACGCCGAGTCGCGCGCGGGCCAGTGGGCCGCGCAGGTCGTCCGCATCGGCGGCACCGACCCGACGCTGAGCCTGTTCGCGGCGTCCGACCAGGCCGACGACCTGCTCAGCGCGATCGGCGTCTCCGCGCGCATCTCCGACCAGGCGAACACGCTCTACGAGCAGGCCGTCCAGCAGCGCAACACCGCGCAGTCCCTCACCGACCAGGCGCAGGTGATGGAGACGGAGCTGCAGCGGCTCGAGCAGGAGGCCGCCGCCGCGATGGCGGAGGCGCAGGCCGCCTCGGAGGCGGCGACGAAGGCCGTCATCGAGCAGCGCGAGCACCAGCAGCAGCTCGAGGCGCAGCTGGAGGTGCTGCAGCAGAAGCGCGCGGTGACCGAGGCCGACTACCAGACCGGCGTCCAGAAGCGCGCCGAGGAGAAGCTCGCGCAGCTCGGGGTCGACTGGTCGCAGGTCTCCTCGTCGGGCTGGACGCGCCCCGCCGGCGGCTGGATCAGCGCCGTCTTCGGCTACTCCGACTCCTACGGCGGCTACCACAGCGGCGTCGACCTCGCGCAGTCCTGCTGGAACCCGATCGTCGCCGCGCACTCCGGCACCGTGGAGTTCGCCGGGTGGAACAGCGGCGGCTACGGCTACCTGACGATCATCGACCACGGCGGCGGCCTGGAGTCCTACTACGGCCACCAGCCGGACGGCGGTCAGCTCGTCTACGCCGGCCAGCACGTCGAGACCGGGGAGCTCATCGGCTACGTGGGCACCACCGGCAACTCGACCGGCTGCCACCTGCACTTCGAGATGCGCGCGAACGGCAGCCGCATCGACCCGCAGGAATTCCTCGCGGCCCAGGGCATCTACCTCTAGCAGGGATCGGGGCAGCCCGGGCGGATCTCGATGGACGGTCCCGGCCCGAGGCGGATCGGCGGCCGCGGCTGCCTCGGGACCGGCGGTGCTAGTGCCCCTCGGCCTGGAACCGCGCGATCGACTCGGCGACGACCTGCTCGGCGGCCGCGGCGTCGCCCCAGGCGCCGACCTTGACCCACTTGCCCGGCTCGAGGTCCTTGTAGTGCTCGAAGAAGTGCTGGATCTCGGCCCGCTGGAGCTCCGGGATGTCGGTGCAGTCCTGGATGTGCGACCAGCGCGGGTCCTTCGCGGGCACCGCGATGATCTTCGTGTCGATGCCCCCGTCGTCCTCCATCTCGAGGAAGCCGACCGGCCGGACCGTCACCCCGACGCCGGGCGGCACCGACTCGAAGAGGAGCACGAGCACGTCGAGCGGGTCGCCGTCGAGGCCGAGCGTGTCCTCGAAGAAGCCGTAGTCGGTGGGGTAGGCCATCGGGGTGAAGAGGTAGCGGTCGAGGAACACCCGCCCGGTCTCGTGGTCGACCTCGTACTTGTTGCGGCTGCCCGCGGGGATCTCGATGACGGCGGGGTACGCGCCCATGCGTTGTGCTCCTGAACCTCGGTGGACTCCGGGGACTACCGTAATCGAATGCGACCGCGCCTGACCCCGGCCATCGCCGACGTCCGCCGGGCGGTCCGCGCGTCGCTCGAGCCGCTCGCGCCGGTGCGGCGTACCGGCCCGGACACGGCGGATCGAGGCCCTGAGCGCCGCACGGCGGACGGAGCGCCGCAGGGCGGGGGACCGCTGGTGCTGGTCGCGCTGTCGGGCGGGCCCGACTCGCTCGCGCTCGCGGCGGCGGCGGCGTTCGAGGCGCCGCGGGCCGGCGTCCGGGCGGGCGCGATCGTCGTCGACCACGGGCTGCAGCCCGGCTCGGCGGAGGTCGCCGAGCGGGCGGCGGCGCAGGCGGCGGCGCTCGGCCTCGACCCGGTCCTGGTGCGCCGCGTCGAGGTCGGCACGGCGGGCGGCCCCGAGGGGGCGGCGCGCGAGGCGCGCTACGGCGCCTTCGAGGCGGCGATCGACGAGACCCGCGCCGCGGCCGTGCTGCTGGGCCACACGCTCGACGACCAGGCGGAGACGGTGCTGCTCGGCCTCGCGCGCGGCTCGGGCGCCGGGAGCCTCCGGGGCATGGCCGCCGCGAGCGGCCGCTACCGCCGACCGCTGCTCGGCGTCCGCCGGGCGACGACCGCCGCCGCGTGCGCCGACCAGGACCTCCTGCCCTGGACGGATCCGCAGAACGCCGACCCCGCGTTCGCCAGGGTCCGCGTGCGCGAGCGGGTGCTCCCGGTGCTCGAGGCGGAGCTCGGGCCCGGCGTGGCCGAGGCGCTCGCCCGGACCGCCGAGCAGCTGCGGGAGGACGCCGCGGCGCTGGACGCGATGACGGAGGAGGTCGCCGAGGACCTCGCCGAGCACGCGGACGCCGGGATCGCGCTGCCGGTCGACGCGCTCGCGGCGAACCCGCCGGCGCTGCGCCACCGCCTCATCCGGCTCGCCGTCGCGGCGGAGTTCGGCGCGCACCTGACCCGCGAGCGGACGCTCGAGGTCGCGCGCCTCGTCACCGACTGGCACGGCCAGGGCCCGATCGACCTGCCGGGCGCGACCGCGCGGCGGTCCGGCGGCCGGATCCTGTTCACGGCGGACACGGTCGGCGCCGCGAGCCGGTCCGGCGGCCCGAGCGCCGCGGGCGATGGGCGCCGCGAGGGCGCCGCGAGCGCGACGGCCGCGGACTGAGCCGAAGCGCGGCAGACTGGGCCCATGGACTTCGCCGACATCGCGACCGAGATCGAGGACGTGCTCTTCACCCCCGAGGAGATCGCCGCGATCGTGACCCGGCTCGCCGCCGAGGTCGACGCCGACTACGCCGCTCGCGACCTGCTGCTCGTCGGAGTGCTGAAGGGCGCGGCGCCGTTCATGACCGACCTCGCGCGCCGGCTGCGGCGCCACGTCGAGCTCGACTGGATGGCGGTCTCCTCCTACGGCGCCGGCACGCAGTCCTCCGGCGTCGTGCGCATCCTGAAGGACCTCGACACCGACGTGACCGGCCGGGACGTGCTCATCGCGGAGGACATCATCGACTCGGGGCTCACGCTGTCCTGGCTCAAGGAGAACCTGGAGTCCCGCGGCGCCGCATCGGTCGAGATCTGCGCGCTGCTGCGCAAGCCCGAGGCGCTCAAGGTCGAGGTCGACGCCCGCTACGTCGGCGCGGACATCCCGAACCGGTTCGTGATCGGCTACGGCCTCGACTACGCGGAGCGCTACCGGAACCTGCGCGGCATCGCGGTGCTCGCGCCGCACATCTATGCGTAGCGCGAGGCCCGCGCGGCGGGGTCCGGCGGGGGTTTAGCCCACAGCGGACACCCGGCCGCCGTTCGGCCGTGCGCACTAGCCTGGGGAGACCATGAGTCTGAAGCGCATCTTCCGCGGGCCGATCATCTACATCCTGATCGCCATCGCCGTCGTGTGGATCGGCTCGAGCTGGCTGATGGGCTCCAGCGTCAAGCAGGTCACGACCCAGCAGGGCCTCGAGTTCCTGTCCGCCGGCCAGGTGCAGTCGGCGAAGATCATCGACGGCGAGCAGCGCGTCGACCTCACGCTCAAGACCGCCGACCCGACCTACGGGCAGAAGGTGCAGTTCTACTACGTCGCCCCCCGCGGGGTCGACGTGGTCAACGCGATCGACGCGGCGAAGCCTGAGAGCTACGACGACGAGGTCCCGCAGCAGAACGTCTTCATGAGCCTGCTCTTCACGCTCGTGCCGTTCCTCATCATCGGCATCATCTTCTACTTCCTGCTCTCCCGGATGCAGGGCGGCGGCGGCCGCGTCATGCAGTTCGGCAAGTCGCGCGCGAAGCTCGTCGGCAAGGAGGCGCCGAAGGTCACCTTCGCCGACGTCGCCGGCGCCGACGAGGCCGTCGAGGAGCTCGACGAGATCAAGGACTTCCTGAAGGACCCGCAGCGCTTCCTCGCGGTCGGCGCCCGCATCCCGAAGGGCGTGCTGCTCTACGGCCCTCCCGGCACCGGCAAGACCCTGCTCGCCCGCGCGACCGCCGGCGAGGCGGGCGTGCCGTTCTACACCATCTCCGGCTCCGACTTCGTCGAGATGTTCGTCGGCGTCGGCGCCTCCCGCGTCCGCGACCTGTTCGAGCAGGCGAAGGCGAACGCCCCCTCGATCGTGTTCATCGACGAGATCGACGCGGTCGGCCGGCACCGCGGCGCCGGCATCGGCGGCGGGAACGACGAGCGCGAGCAGACGCTCAACCAGCTGCTGGTGGAGATGGACGGCTTCGACCCGAAGACGAACGTCATCATCATGGCGGCGACCAACCGTCCCGACGTCCTCGACCCGGCCCTGCTGCGCCCGGGACGGTTCGACCGGCAGATCGGCGTCGACGCGCCGGACCTGCAGGGCCGCAAGCAGATCCTCGAGGTGCACTCGAAGGGCAAGCCGATGGCGGCCTCCGTCGACCTCGAGGTGCTCGCCAGGAAGACGCCTGGCTTCACCGGCGCCGACCTCGCGAACGTCCTCAACGAGGCCGCGCTGCTGACCGCCCGCTCGCACGCGCAGCTCATCGACAACCGCGCGCTCGACGAGGCGGTCGACCGCGTGATGGCCGGCCCGCAGCGCCGCACCCGCGTCATGAAGGACAAGGAGCGGCTCATCACGGCCTACCACGAGGGCGGCCACGCGCTCGCGGCGGCGGCGATGAACCACTCCGACCCGGTCACCAAGATCACGATCCTGCCGCGCGGCCGCGCCCTCGGCTACACGATGGTGATGCCGCTGGAGGACAAGTACTCCGTCACGCGCAACGAGCTGCTCGACCAGCTCACCTACGCGATGGGCGGGCGCGTCGCCGAGGAGATCGTCTTCCACGACCCGACCACCGGCGCCGGCAACGACATCGAGAAGGCGACCAGGATCGCCCGCAAGATGGTCACCGAGTACGGCATGAGCGCGCGGGTCGGCGCGGTCAAGCTCGGCGCGCAGAGCTCGGAGCCGTTCCTCGGCCGCGACCTCGGCCACCAGGCCGACTACTCGGACGAGATCGCCGCGGCGATCGACGAGGAGGTGCGCGCGCTCATCGAGCAGGCCCACGACGAGGCCTGGAAGGTGCTCGGCGAGAACCGGGACATCCTCGACCGCCTCGCCTCCGAGCTGCTCGAGAAGGAGACGCTCGACCACGTGCAGATCGCCGAGATCTTCGCCGACGTGAAGAAGCTGCCGGAGCGCCCGCAGTGGCTCTCCAGCCCGGCGCGCCCGGTGTCGAACCGTCCGCCGGTCGCGATGCCGGCGCGCGAGCCGATCGCCGCGAGCGTCGCCGCGGAAGCCGAGGGCGCCGACCAGCCGAAGACGAAGAAGCGCGCTCCCCGGCCCACGACGAAGCCCGCGACGGCCTGACGCGGGACGTGGTGGTCGAGTAGCGTCGAGACGGACCCGGTCGGGCGGCTGCGACGACGCGGATCGAGACCCCGAGACCACCGAGCCACGGAGGACTGCTGATGCCGATCGACTCCGACCGCATCGAGGCGGCCGTCGCCGAGCTCCTCGCCGCGATCGGCGACGACCCCGGTCGCGAGGGACTCCGCGAGACGCCGCGGCGGGTCGCCTCGGCCTATCGCGAGCTCTTCGCGGGGGTCGGCCGGGACCCGGCCGAGGCCCTCGCGTCGCGCTCCGACTTCCCGGACTCCGCCGAGCGGGCGGGCGAGGTCGTCGTGCTCCGCGGCATCGAGTTCCGCTCCATGTGCGAGCACCATCTGCTGCCGTTCTTCGGCGAGGCGCACGTCGCCTACCTGCCCGGCGCGAGGTTCGCCGGGCTCGGCGCGCTCGCGGATGCGGTCGAGATCGCCGCCGCCCGACCGCAGCTCCAGGAGCGGCTCACGGAGGACGTCGCGGACGCGCTCCTGTCCGGGCTCGGCGCCCGCGGCGTGCTCGTCGTGCTCGAGGCCGCGCACGGCTGCGTCTCCGCCCGCGGGCCCCGGCAGGGCTCGGCGCGGACCGTCACGCTCGCGGCCCGCGGCGCGCTCGAGGACCCGGTGCGGCGCGCGGAGGCGATGCGGCTGATCGGCGGAGGGCTCGGTCCCGCCGTGGCGCGCGCCGAGGCGACGGCTCCCGAGGCGGCGACCGCCCCGGCGGACCCCGAGGCCCGCATCGAGACCCCGGAGCGGACGTGACCCCTCCGACCGCCTCCTCCGGCCGGCGCGGCGCCGGCCCGGCGATCTTCGGCGTGCTCAACGTCACGCCGGACTCGTTCAGCGACGGCGGCGACCACTACGCGCCGGAGGCCGCGATCGAGCACGGCCTCTCGCTGGTCGCCGACGGCGCCGACTGGATCGACGTCGGCGGGGAGTCGACCGCGCCGGCGTCCGAGCCGATCGCGCCCGAGGAGGAGCGGCGCCGGGTGCTGCCGGTCGTCGCGGCCCTCGCCGACCGCGGCGTGCCGGTGAGCATCGACACCTACCACGCGTCCACCGCGGAGGCGGCCGTCGAGGCCGGTGCGACGATCGTCAACGACGTCTTCGGCAGCGACCCGGGGATGGCCGGCGTGCTGCGGCGCACCGGCGCGCGGTACGTCACGATGCACTCCTTCGGCGCGCCGACGACGCCGCACCGCTACGGCGACGTGGTCGAGGAGGTCAGGTCCGAGCTGCTGCGCCGCGCCGCGGCGCTGCAGGCCGAGGGCGTCGAGCCCGAGCGGATCATCCTCGACCCGGGGCTCGGCTTCTCGAAGGAGCCGGAGGAGAATTGGGCGCTGCTGCGCGGTGCGCACGCGCTCGCCGCGACCGGCTACCCCGTCCTGATCGGGGTCTCGCGCAAGCGCTTCGTGCGTCGGCTGCTCGCCGAGTCGTCGCCGGCGGGGGCGTCCGGCGAGGACGTGCCGATGGCCGATCGCGACCTCGCGACCGCGGTGACGAGCGCGCTCGCCGCCCTCGCCGGCGCCTGGGCGGTCCGGGTGCACGACGTGCGCGCGACGCGGATCGCGCTCGACGTCGCCGGGGCCTGGCGGGGGGTGCCGGGATGACGCGGCTCGACCGACTGGAGCTGGCGGGCCTGCGGGCCTTCGCCCACCACGGGGTCTATCAGCACGAGCGCGAGACGGGCCAGCCGTTCGTCATCGACGTCGTCGTCCATCTCGACCTGTCGACCGCCGGCTCGGCCGACGACCTGGGGGCGACGATCCACTACGGCGTCCTCGCGGAGGACATCGTGCACGCCGTCGAGCGGGACCCGGTCGACCTCATCGAGACCGTCGCGGAGCGCGTCGCGCTCGTGGTGCTGCGTCACCGGGCGGCGCGGCTCGTCGACGTCACCGTGCACAAGCCGGAGGCGCCGATCGCGGTCGAGTTCGGCGACGTGCGGGTGTCGATCCAGCGGCAGTGGACGCGCGCGGTGGTCGCCCTCGGCGCGAACCTCGGGGATCGCGAGGCGATGATCCGGCAGGCGGTGCTCGCCTTCGCCGCGCATCCGTCGATCCGCCTCGTCGCGGCCTCGCCGATCGTCGAGACCCCGGCGCTGAAGCCCGCCGGCGTCGACGAGACGGCGCCCGCGTATCTGAACGCCGTCGTGGAGCTGGAGACCGTGCTCCCGCCGCGCGCGCTGCTCGCCGAGCTGCACCGCGTCGAGGCCGCTCACGGCCGCATCCGCGCCGAGCACTGGGGCGATCGCACCCTCGACCTCGACCTGATCGTCTACGGCCGGGAGCGGATCGCCGAGCCGAGCCTGGTCGTCCCGCATCCGCGGGCGCACGAGCGCGCCTTCGTGCTGGCGCCGTGGGCCGCGATGGACGAGCACGCGGTGCTGCCGGGCCGGGGCCCGGTCGTCGACCTCCTCGCCGAGGTGATCGAGCGCACCGGCGAGCGGGTCGACCCGTACCCGGCGGAGCCGCTGGCATGAGCCGCACCTCGGTCTGGCTGCTGCTCGGGATCGGCGTCGGCGGGCTCGTCGTCGGCTGGCTCGTCGAGCTGTTGCTCGTCTCGCTCGGCCGCACGATCCTGGTGCCGCCCTATCCGCTCTCCGGCGCGCTCGTCGTGCTCGCCGTCGCGGTCGTCGCGGTCGCGGTGCCGGTGCGCCGGGTCGCGCGCGGCCTGCCCGGGGCGCGGGTCGACCCGTTCTACGCGACCCGCGTGCTCGCGCTCGCGAAGTCGGCCGGCATCGCCGGGGCCGGCTTCGCCGGGCTCTTCGGCGGCGCGCTGGTCTTCGTGCTCACCCGGCCGGTGGTCGTCGACGACCTGGCGTGGAAGTCGGTCGCCGGCCTCGCCGCGAGCGCGGCGCTGCTGCTCGCGGGCCTGGTGGCCGAGGGCATGTGCCGCATCCCGCCGCGGGACGAGGAGGAGCACGACCCCGACGTGCTGCCGGGGTCCGCGTCGTGAGCGCGCTCGCCGCGGCGGGCGAGGCGTGGCAGCGCGTCTCCCCGCGCTATCTCTGGGCCGACCTGATCGCGCGCCTCGTCCCGGGCGTCGTCGTCACCGGCGGCCTGTGCGCCGTCCCGATCGCCTCGGGCATCGGGTGGCTCTGGGCGCTGCCCGCCGTCTCCGCCGTCATCGCGGTGCTCGTGCTCGCGCTCACCCCGAAGCGGGTCCGGTCGATCGGCTACCGGCTGCGCGAGGACGACCTCGTCTTCCGCCGCGGCATCATGTGGCACCGCGTGGTCGCGGTGCCGTACGGCCGGATGCAGCTGGTCGACGTCAGCCGCGGTCCGCTGTCGCGCGCGTTCGGCCTCGCCGAGCTGCGCTTCATCACCGCGGCCGCGGTCACGGGCGTCGTCATCCCGGGCCTTCCCGAGGCCGAGGCCGAGACGCTGCGCGACCGGCTCGTCGCGCTCGCCGAGAGCCGCAGGGCGGCGCTGTGAGCGAGGAGCCGCAGGGCGCGGCGCCGGAGGAGTCCGGCTGGCACCGCCTGCATCCGGCGACGCCGCTGCTCCGCGGCGGCATCGTGGGCGTCGCCATCGCCGGGTTCCTGGTGGTGCAGTTCCGCGACTTCATCGTGACGGCGCTGGTCGGCTCGGCGGTCGGCCAGCAGCCGCACGAGGACCCGCTGGTGCGCTGGCTCGCGGCGAACACCTGGCCCGCGATCGGGATCCTCGTCGCCCTGCTCGCGGCGATCGTCGGCCTCGGCTGGCTCTCCTGGCGGCTGCACGCGTACCGCGTGACGGACGAGCTGGTCGAGGAGCGCGAGGGCGTGCTCTGGCGGCGCCACCGGCGCGGCCGGCTCGACCGCGTGCAGGGCGTCGACGTCGTCCGGCCGCTCGTCCCGCGGCTGTTCGGCCTCGCCCGGCTGGAGATCTCGATGGCCGGCAGCGACGGGCGCATCCGGCTCTCGTACCTCGCCTCCGAGCGGGCGGACGCGCTGCGCGCCGAGATCCTGACGGCGGCCTCGGCGCGCCGGCGTCGGCAGGCGCCGGCGACCGCGCCGACCGCCGCCGCGGCGCCGGCCCGCGGGCTCGCCGACCGGATCAGCGCCCGGGCGAACGAGCTGCTGGCGCCGGAGCTCGACCAGACGGTGGCGCCGGAGTCGCTCGTCGAGATGCACCCCGGCCGGCTGGTCGGGGCGACCGCGCTGCGACTCGGCCACGTCCTCGTGCTCGTGCTCGCGGGCGTCGTGGTCGCCGCGGTCACCCGGCCGTTCCTGCTCATCGTGCTCATCCCCGTCGTGATCGGCATCTACGGCCTCGCGGGCCGCGAGGTGATCCGATCGCTGCGCTACTCGATCGCCTCGACCCCCGACGGCATCCGGGTGGGCTTCGGCCTGCTCTCCACCGCGAACGAGACGCTGCCGCCCGGCCGGGTGCACGCGATCGAGCTCCAGCAGCCGTTGCTCTGGCGGCCGTTCGGCTGGTGGCGGGTCCGCATCAACCGCGCCGCGAGCCCCGGACGGGACGGCGCGGCCGGGCAGTCGGGCGCCACGCTCCTCCCGGTGGGCACCGCCGAGGAGGTGCGGCGCGTCGTCGGCCTCATCCTGCCGGACTGGACGGAGCCGGCGGACTTCACGACGAGCCCGGTGCGCGGCCGCTGGATCCGCTGGTGGTCCTGGCGGCGCAACGGCTTCGCCCTCGACGCGCGGACGGTCGCGATCCGGCGGGGCCGCCTCTGGCGTCGGCTCACCCTCGTCCCGCTCGCGCGCGTCCAGTCGGTCGCCGTCGAGGACGGCCCGCTCACCCGCGCGATGCGCCTCGCGCGGGTCGACGTGCACACCGTCGCCGGCGTCGTCCGCGCGCACGTCGGCGCGCTCGACGCCGGCGACGCGGTGGCGATGTGGTGCGACGTCGAGCACCGCACCCTCGGAGCCATGGCATGACCGCCCGCGACGGCCGCCTCGGCGTCGGCGTCATCGGCGCCGGACGCGTCGGTCCGGTGCTCGCCGCCGGGCTCGCCGGCGCCGGTCACCGCGTCGTCGGCGTCGCGACCACCTCCGCGACCGGCCGCGACCGGGTGGAGGCGCTGCTCGGCGCGGCGCCGATCCTGCCGATCCCGGAGCTGCTCGCCGGCAGCGACCTGGTGATCCTCGCGATCCCGGGCGGCGAGATCGGACCGCTCGTGCGCGGCCTCGCGGAGTCCGGCCACTGGCGGGCGGGCACCCTCGTCGCGCACACCGCCCCCGAGCTCGGCGTCGAGGCGCTGCGGCCCGCGGTCGAGCGCGGCGCGATCCCGCTCGCGATCCACCCGGCGATCGTCTTCACCGGCACCTCGCTCGACCTGGTGCGACTGCGGGAGGCGGTCTGCGCCGTCACCGCGCCGACGCCGGTGCTGCCGATCGCCCAGGCCCTCGTCGTCGAGCTCGGCGCCGAGCCGGTCGTCATCGCGGAGGCGGACCGCCCGGCGTACGCGGAGGCGGTCGCCACCGCCACCGCGTTCTCCGCATCGATCGTCGGGCAGAGCCTCGGCATCCTCGCCGGCATCGGCGTCGATCGCCCGAGCGGGATCGTCGCGCCGCTCATCCGCTCGACGATCGAGGAGGCGCTCGCCGCCGGGGCGGTCGCGCCCGACGAGGGCGGCTGAGCCGGGGTCCGCTCCCGCGAGCACGCCGCGGGCGGTCGAGTAGGCTCGCTCGCATGCCCGCCAGGCCCGTCGTCGTCGACACCATCGCGGGCATCCGGGCGGCGGTCGCCGGCGCGCGGGCCGAGGGCCGGGGCGTCGCGCTGGTGCCGACGATGGGGGCGCTCCACGCCGGTCACCTGAGCCACGTCGAGCGGGTTCGCGATCTCGACCCGGCGGCGTTCGTCGTGGTCTCCGTCTTCGTCAACCCGCTCCAGTTCGGCGCCGGCGAGGACTTCGAGCGCTACCCCAGGACCCTCGACGACGACGTCGCGAAGCTCGCCGCCGTCGGGGCGGATGCGGTGTTCGCGCCGTCGGTCGCGGAGATGTACCCGGACGGCGGCGCCGTCGTCACGGTGCACGCGGGCGCCGTCGGCGCGACGTTCGAGGGGGCGGCGAGGCCGGGGCACTTCGACGGGGCGCTCACCGCGGTGGCCAAGCTGCTGCACATCGTCGCGCCGGACTCGGCCACCTTCGGCCGGAAGGACGCCCAGCAGCTGTGGCTGGTCGAGCGCATGGTCCGCGACCTCGACCTGCCGGTACGCGTCGTCGAGATCCCGATCGTGCGGGAGCCCGGCGGCCTGGCGATGTCGAGTCGCAACCGCTACCTCTCGGCCGCCGAGCGCGACTCGGCGCTCGCGCTCTCCCGCGCGCTCGCCGCGGCCGAGTCCGAGGCCGACGCCGGCATCGACGCCGTGCTGATCGCGGCGCAGGCGGTGCTCGCGGAGGAGCCCGGCGTCGAGGTCGGCTACTTCGCGGTGGTCGACGCGACGACGTTCGCCCCGGTGCCCGACGGCTTCCGCGGCCCGGTCATCGCGATCGTGGCCGCGCGCGTCGGCGCGACCCGGCTCATCGACAACGCCCGGTTCCGTCTCGGCTGAGGCGCCGGAGCGCTGCCGGAGGCCTCAGTCGTGGTCGAGGTCGGCCGTGACGACGATGCGCCGGAGGCCGTCGAGCAGGGCCGTCCGCTCCCCGGTCGTCAACGGCTCCAGCAGCGAGCGGTTGACGCGGTCCCTGACCTCCTGCAGCCGGTCGGCGAGCGCCTGTCCCGTCCGCGTGGCGGCGAGCTCCTTGCGCCGCCGGTCGACGACGCTCGCCTGGGTCGTGATCAGCTCGCGCTCCTCGAGACGGGCGACGATCTTCGCCGTCGTCGCCCGGTCCAGGTAGAGCCGTCGGCCGGCGAGGTTCTGCGACAGGCGCGGCGTCTCGATGACGCTGCGCAGCAGCTCGTGGACGAGCGCAGAGTCGACGGGCTCCAGCTCGTGCCAGAGCGTCGTCGACTGGGTGCCCACGATGCGGATCAGGCGGCCGAAGGCGAAATTCGTCTCCGAGGCGGCGAGCAGCAGGCCCGCGGCCTCGGCCTCGGGCATCCCGTCGGCCGGCATCCGGGACATCGGGAAGACCTTGTCCTCGCGGAACGCCAGCTTCCGGAGGATCTCGAGCATCCGCGGGCCGTCCGCGTCGAGCCAGCCGACGATCCGGCTGTCGGTGCGCAGCAGGTCGGCGAGATATCGCTCGACCTGCTCGACCGCGCCCGCGGAGACGTAGATCCGGGAGCGGCGGGCGTCCTCCGGGCTGCGCTCGACGGTCACCTTCTGCTGCTGCGCCAGGCGCCGGATGACCTCGCTGATGGTGGACGGGCCGAGGGCGGACAGCTGCGCGATCGTGCTCTGGTCGCACCCGGGCACCCGCGCGGCGGCGAGCAGCACGGCGAACTGCGGCGCGGTGATCGGCTGCCCGAACCGGGCGCTGCGCTCGAAGTCGTGGATGCGCTTGCTGACCCGGACCAGGTGCACCGCGTCCCGGTCGAACAGCCGAGGAGGCAGCTGCTCGGCCGGGGCCGGAGCGTCGAGGTCGAGCGAAACCATGATGTCTCGATTCTGGCGTATCGATCGGTCTCCTTGAACTCCGCCGTTCGCGACGAGCGGTGCCCGGGTCTCGCTTGACACGGGCGAGCCCGATCCTCTACAACATAATAATGCGGGTGCAAACGATCTACCAGGTCGACCGGGGGAGGTGAGGGACGCTGCTGCGATACGTCGGAGGCCGGGTGCTGCAAGCGCTCCTCGTCATGGTGGCCGCCTACATCGTCTCGTTCGTGATCCTCTTCGCGCTGCCCGGCGACCCCATCACGGGCATGTACTCGGGCGGCGACGCCGGCGTCGTCGACCCGGAGGAGCTCGAACGGATCCGGGCCGACTTCGGCTTCGACCGTCCGCTCTGGGAGCAGTTCGCCACGCGGTTCGGCGCCGCGCTCGTCGGCGACTTCGGCCGCTCCATCCGGAACGGCCAGCCGGTCGTCGACATGCTGGCCCAGGGGATCCCGCAGACGCTCGCGCTCGTCTCGTTCGCCGTCGTCATCGCGATCGTGCTCGGGGTGGCGCTCGCGCTCGCGGCGACCGGGAGCCGCCGCGGCTGGCTCCGCCAGTTCCTGCTGACGCTGCCCTCGTTCGGCGTCTCGATGCCGACGTTCTGGGTCGGCCTCATCCTGGTCCAGATCTTCGCCTTCAGCCTGAAATGGCTGCCACCGGTCGGCAACACCGGCTTCCAGTCGCTCGTGCTGCCCGCGATCACGCTGGCGCTGCCCGGGGCGGCGCAGATCGCCCAGGTGCTCGCCAAGAGCCTGACCACCGCCGGGCTCGAGCCGTACATCACGACGGCGCGGGCGATCGGGCTCCGGCCCTCGGTGATCCACACCCGCGACAGCCTGCGCAACGCGCTGCTGCCGGCGCTCACCATGGCCGGGCTGCTGATCGCGAACATGTTCGGCGGGTCCATCGTCGTCGAGAGCGTCTTCTCCCGCGCCGGCCTGGGCCAGATCACCGTGAAGGCGGTGCTCGGCCACGACATCCCCACCGTGCAGGCGGTCGTCGTGCTGGGGGCGATCGTCTTCGCGCTGGTCACGCTCGTCATCGATCTCCTCTATCCCGTCGTCGACCCTCGACTGCGGCCGAGCGTGGGAGCGCGGCGATGAGCGAGCAGCCGACCACGATGTCGAACGCCACCGTCGTGCTGACCGACACGCCCGGCCGGCGGCTGCGCCGCGCCCTGCGGCAGCTCGTCCGCCGGCCGAGCATCCTGCTCGCCGCCCTCATCGTGCTGACCGCCATCCTCGCGGCGCTCTTCCCGGCGATGTTCACGTCGCGGGATCCGCTCGGGACCGATCCGCAGCACATCCTGCAGCCTCCCGGGACCGCCGGCTTCCTGCTCGGCTCGGACGCGGTCGGGCGCGACCTGCTGACCAGGATCATCTACGGCGCGGGGCCCTCGCTCCAGGCGGCGCTCATCGCGCTCGTGGTCTCGTTCGTCGGCGGAGTCGTGCTCGGCCTGCTGGCCGGCTACTTCGGCCGCTGGGTCGACGTCGTCATCATGCGCGTCGTCGACGTCGTGCTCGCCTTCCCCGCGCTGCTGTTCGCGATGGCGATCATCGCGGTGCTCGGCATCGGACCGGTGAACGTCGCGCTCGCGGTCGGCATCGTCGGCGTGGCCCAGATGGCCAGGGTGATGCGCGCCGAGGTGATGCGGGTCAGGACCCAGACCTACGTGGAGGCCGCCGGGGTCTCCGGCGCCCGGTGGTACAGCCTGCTGCTGCGGCACGTGCTCCCGAACTCGCTCGGCCCCATCGTCGTGCTCGCGACGCTCGAGTTCGGGATCGCGATCCTCGCGGTGTCCTCGCTGAGCTTCCTCGGGTTCGGCGCGCCGCCGCCGGCGCCGGAGTGGGGCTCGCTCGTGGCGGACGGCCGCCAGTTCATCGTCGCGGCGTGGTGGCTCGCGATCTTCCCGGGGCTCGCGATCGCGTTGACGGTGCTCAGCACGAACCGGATCGCCCGCGCGTTCGAGGGGGAGCTGAAGGGATGATGTCGTGACGCAGACGAGCCCCTCGCTCCCGTCGCCGACCCTCCGGGTCGAGGGCCTGGAGATCGGCTATCAGACCTGGCGCGGCGTGCTGCCGGCGGTCCGGGGCGTCTCGTTCGAGGTCGCGGCGGGCGAGGTCGTCGCCGTGGTCGGCGAGTCGGGGTCCGGCAAGTCGACCGTCGCGCAGGCCGTGCTCGGCATCCTGCCGCCCGAGGCGCGCGTGACCGGCGGGACGATCGTGGTCGGCGGGCACGACGTCACGGCGGCGAGCGAGCGTCAGCTGCGCCCGCTGCGCGGCAGCGTCATGGGATTCATCCCGCAGGACCCGATGACCTCGCTCAATCCGCTGCGCAAGGTCGGGGATCAGGTGTCGGACGCGCTGCGCGCGCACACCCGCCTCGACCGGGCCCAGGCCAGGGCGCGCGCCGTCGAGCTGCTCCGCGAGGCCGGGCTGCGCGAGCCGGAGATCCGGGCGGCGCAGTTCCCGCACCAGCTCTCCGGCGGCATGCGGCAGCGGGTGCTCATCGCGATGGCGTTCGCCTGCCGGCCGAGCCTGGTCGTCGCCGACGAGCCGACCAGCGCGCTCGACGTCACGGTGCAGAAGCGCATCCTCGACTCGATCGACGGGATCACCGCCGAGTTCGGCACCGGCGTGCTGCTCATCACGCACGACCTGGGGGTGGCCGCCGACCGGGCCGACCGGATCGTCGTGATGTCTCACGGCGCGGTCGTCGAGTCCGGGCCGACGCGCCGGGTGCTGGAGTCGCCCGCGGACCCCTACACCCGGCGGCTCCTCGACGCGGCCCCGGGCCTGCGCTCCGACCGGGTGCTCGTCGATCTCGCGGCCGCGCCGTCGTCGGACCGGCCGATCCTCGAGGCGACCGGCCTGGTCAAGGCCTTCCGCGTCAGCGAGCCGGGCCACCGGCCGACCATGCTCCGAGCGGTCGACGGCGTCGACCTGCGGATCGAGCGCGGTCGCACCCTGGGCATCGTCGGCGAGTCCGGGTCGGGCAAGTCCACGACCGCGCGCCTCGTCATGCGGCTGGAGACCCCGGACGAGGGCCGGATCCTGTTCGACGGCGAGGACATCGCCAGGGTCGGCGGCCGGGCGCTGCGGGCACTGCGCCGTCGCATCCAGTTCGTGTACCAGAGCCCGTACGCCTCGCTGAGCCCGAGGCTCACCGTCGGCCGGATCATCGAGGAGCCGCTGCGGGAGTACGGGATCGGCGACCGGGCCTCGCGGCGGGCCCGCGTCGAGGAGCTGCTCGGCCTCGTCGCGCTGCCCGCCTCGTACTCGGACCATCGACCCGCCGAGCTGTCCGGAGGCCAGCGTCAGCGGGTCGCGATCGCCCGGGCGCTCGCGATCCAGCCCGAGCTGGTGGTCCTCGACGAGCCGGTCTCCGCCCTCGACGTCTCGGTCCAGGCGCAGATCCTCGACCTCCTGGTGGACCTGCAGCGCCGGCTCGATCTCAGCTACCTCTTCATCTCCCACGACCTCGCCGTCGTGCACCAGCTCTGCCACGACGTCGTCGTCATGCGCGCGGGCGGCGTCGTGGAGGCGGGGCCCACCGCCCGGGTCTTCGCCGACCCCCAGCACCCCTACACCCAACAGCTCCTGGACGCGATCCCCGGCCGGGACTCGGCCGTCGCGCCTTGAGGCACCACCAGTACGCATTCACAGCACACAACGAGAGGAACAAACCCGTGTCGAATCTCAAGTCCCGCACCACCGCGTGGGCGCTCGGCGTCGCGGCGGTCGCGATGTCGGTCGGCCTCGCCGGCTGCGGCCCCTCCGCGGGCCCGGCCCCGACGTCGACGGGCGATGCGCCCGACCCGAACGCGCCGGTCGTCGGCGGCTCGCTCATCGCGGACATCCCCTCCGACGAGGGCTGCGTCGACCCGCAGCAGCTGATCGGGCGCTCGCTGCTGTCCGTCATGCGCTCGGCCTACGACTCCCTCGTCTACCAGGACGCCGACAGCGGCGAGATCCTGCCGTGGCTCGCCGAGTCGTGGGACGTGTCCTCCGACGGCACCGAGTACACCTTCCACCTGCGCGACGACGTGACCTTCTCCGACGGGACGCCGTTCACCGCCGACTCGGTCAAGGCGAACTTCGACGCCATCATCGCCCTCGGCGCGAAGGCCCGCCTCGCCTCCAGCTACCTCGCCGGGTCGACCGGCACGGAGGTCGTCGACGACCACACCGTGAAGGTGGGCTTCGAGACGCCGAACGCGGCGTTCCTCGCCTCGCTCGCCACGCCGTCGATGGGCATCATCTCGGACGCGGACGCCGTCAAGGACCAGGGCGCCCGGTGCGCCGGCGTCAGCGGCACCGGGGCGTTCACGATCGACAAGTACGTCAAGGACAACGGCATGTCGCTCAGCGTGCGCGACGACTACGCGTGGGCGCCGGCGCCGCTGCACCAGGGCCGCGCCTACCTCGACTCGATCGAGGTGCAGATCGTCCCGGAGAGCGGCGTGCGCGCCGGCTCCGTCGTCTCGGGCGCCGCGGACGTGATGACCGAGGTGAACAAGCCCGATCTCGCGGTGCTCGGCGACACGCCGATCTCGGTGCGCTCCAACCCGGGCGTGACCCAGGGCCTGATGGCGAATCCGAAGGCCGGCGTGCTCGTCGACCCGGTGATCCGGCAGGCGCTGCAGGCCGCGTTCGACCGGCAGCTGCTCGTCGACTCGACCCTGACGAAGTACCAGCCGGCCGCCACGAGCGTCCTGTCCGCCGCCACCCCGGGCTACACCGACCTCTCCTCGAAGATGGCCTACGACCCGGCGGCCGCGAAGTCGATGCTCGACGCCGACGGCTGGAAGGCCGGCGCCGACGGCATCCGCGAGAAGGACGGCGTCCGCGCGAGCGTCTCGCTGCTCTACGCCGCCCAGCGGATGGCGCCGTACGTCCCGCTGATGGAGCTCATCCAGCAGCAGGCCGCAGAGATCGGGATCGAGTTCGTGCTGCGACCGCTCCCGGATGCTGACGAGACGACCGCCTGGACGAGCGGCGACTACGAGCTGCGCATCTCGGCGCTCACCCGCGGCGACGGCGACGTGCTCCGCACGGCGTTCCGCGGGCTCGACCCGAAGCTCGACGAGGTGCTGAACCAGCAGCTGGTGCAGACCGACCCGGCGGCGCGCAACAAGCTGCTCGCCGAGGCTCAGGAGATCATCGTGGAGCAGGGCATCCACATCCCGATCAACGAGCTGAGCCTGCCGATGGCCTCCGTGCCGGCGGTGAAGGGCATCACCTTCACGGGCGACTCCCTGCTGCTCTACTCGGAGCTCTGGAAGTCCCAGTGATCCCCGGGGCGGGGTGCGCCGTCGTGCGCACCCCGCCCTCGTGGGCCCCAGTCCGACACCGCGACCGATGAGGAGGTGATCCGCGGTGACCGAGTACCTCGTCCTCGGGGCCGGCGCGATCGGCGGCAGCCTGGCGCACTACCTCGCGCGCTCCGGGCACGCCGTCACCGTCGTCGACGCCGACGCCGAGCACGTCGCCGCGATCCGCTCGCACGGGATCGTGCTCGTCGACCCGGTGACCGGCGAGGAGGACGCCGCCCTCGTGGCCGCGGCGCACACGCCGGAGGAGCTGACCGGTCTCGGCACCCTGACGCGGGTGCTGCTCGCGACCAAGTCGCACCACGTCGCCGATGCCGCGGCATGGCTGGCGCCGATGCTGCCGGAGGACGGCGCCGTGCTGCTGTGCCAGAACGGCGACACCTTCGGCCTCGCCGCCGAGTCGCTCGGCGCGGACCGGGTGCTCAGCGCCTTCGTCAACTTCGCCGCCGACGTCGTCGCCCCCGGCCGGATCCGCTCCGGCGGGCCAGGGATGATGGTCATCGGGGAGCGCCGCGGCGACCGGACCGATCGGGTCGCCGTCTTCGTCGAGGATCTGCGGGGATTCGGCGAGGTCGAGGCGAGCGACGACGTCGAAGGCTATCTCTGGTCGAAGCGCGGCATCGCAGCGGTGCTCAGCGCGACGTCGCTCGTCGACGAGCACACCGCGACGGTCATCGACGAGCACCGCGACGTGATGAGCGCCGTCGTCTCCGAGGTGGTCGCCGTCACCAGGGCGGAGGGCATCGCACTGCACCCGTTCGACGGGATCGACGCCTTCGACCTGACCGTCGACGCCGACCCCGACGCGCGCCGGCTCGCCTTCGACGCACTGGTCCGCTTCACGGGCTCGCTGCCGGGCAAGGAGCGCAGCGGAGTGTTCCGCGACCTCGCGGTGCGGAGGCGACCGACCGAGGCGCGGCCGGAGCTCCGATCCGTCATCGCCGCCGGCGAGCGGCACGGCATCGAGGCGCCGCACCTGAGGCGGCTCGAGCGACTCCTCGGCGAGATCGAGGCGGGGGAGCGCGGCTTCGGCCGGGCCAACCTCGCCGAGCTGGCCGTCACGAACTGACCTGGGAAAGGAAGACCGGACATTGAACCAACCGCTAGCGACCGGACCGCGCCGGATGAAGCCGCGTCGGCCGGACGCGAACCTCCGGTTCGGCATGATGTGGCCGAACTCGCCGTCGCCGAACGTCACCTCGCGCGCCGTCGCCGAGCGCAACCCCGACATCCTCGACTTCAACTCGCACGCCGAGCTCGCGAGGACCGCGGAGCGGGTCGGCTTCGACTTCGTCTTCTTCGCCGACGGCTACACCAACCACGGCGAGGACAACGCGCGGGTCGGGCACGGCGAGCCCTGCGTCTCGGCGCCGATCTTCGCCCCGATCGTGATGGCGGCCACCGAGCACATCGGCGTCGTCACCACGATGCACGCGCGCTACCTCTCGCCGGTCGTGCTCGCCCGGCTCGGCGCCAATCTGGACGTCCTCTCCGGAGGACGGTGGGGGTGGAACATCGTCCCCGGGTCGAAGGGGAGCGAGGAGCTGCTGTTCGGCATCGAGGGCGTCGAGCACGACGAGCGCTACGCCGTCGTCGCCGAGACGCTCGACGCCGTGCGCGCGCTGTGGGCCGCGGACGGCAAGCCGATCGACTTCGAGGGGAAGTACTACCACCTGCGCGGCGTGCCCCGCGGGCCCTACCCGGTGCAGGAGTCGCCGGCGATCTTCAACGCCGGCGCCTCGCCGGCCGGGCAGGAGTTCATCGCCAGGTCGGCCGACTACGCCTTCTTCGCGGTGACCGACGACCTCGACGCCACCAAGTCGCTGGTGGACGGCCTCGAGGCGCGCGCCGCCGCCGCGGGCCGCGAGCCGTACGCGGTGAGCGCGGCGGGCTCCATCGGCGTGGTCGTCGACAAGACCAGCCGGGCGGCCAAGGACAAGCTCGACTGGATCGTCGAGCACATCGACATGCCGGCCGCGCGCGGCTGGGCCAAGGGCTTCCTCGGCGGGAGCCAGACCTACGCGCAGCTGTTCGGCACCGAGCTCGACGAGGCCGCGAAGAAGATCGGGCTCGCCGCCGGCAGCCGGGTGCTCGTCGGCACCGCCGAGGAGATCGCCGAGCAGATCATCGAGATCCACCGGTACACGGGTCTGCGCGGCTACATGATGCTCAACATGCTCTGGGATCCCAAGGAGGTCGCAATGCTAGAAGGGGTGTTCCCCGTATTGGAAGCCGCAGGCGTCTACGAGGCGCCGGCGAAGCGGGGGTGGTCCTGGTGAGCACCGCCCCGATGGACTTCCACTCCGACGAGGAGAACCAGGCCCGGCTCGACTCGGGCCCGCTCTCCCGTCGCTCGCTGGGTGCGATCGACACCCACACGCACTACTTCCCGGCGCCCTACCGCGCCGCGATCGACGCGGCCGGGATCACGCACCCGGACGGCTACCACGCCGGCGTGCCGTCGTGGTCGCTGGATGCTCAGCTCGCGCACATGGAGAACCTCGGCATCGAGACCGCGGTGCTCTCCATCTCGACGCCGGGGGTGCAGCTGGCCAACAACGACCCGGCGAAGGTCGCGCGCGACGCGAACGAGGAGGGCGCGCAGCTCGCGCGCGACCACCCCGGCCGGCTCGGGTTCTTCGCGTCCATCCCGATGGACGGCGTCGACCGGGCGATCGCGGAGATCGAGCACGCGTACGAGCGGCTCGGCGCCTGGGGCGTGTGCCTGATGACCCACACCAACGGCGTCTACCTCGGCGACCCGTCGCTCGAGCCGGTGTTCGAGGCGCTCGGCCGCTACCGGGCCCGGGTGCTGGTCCATCCGACCGAGCCCGCCGCCTTCCCCGCGCAGGTGATGCCCGGCTGGTCGCGCTCGATGTACGAGTACTTCTTCGACACGACCAGGACGTTCATCAACCTGATCTTCTCCGGTCAGCTGGTGCGCAACCCCGGGGTGCGGATGATCATCCCGCACGCGGGTTCGGCGCTGCCGGCCCTCGCGCAGCGCATCGAGCGCAACGTGAAGCGCGGGAACGCCGAGGCCGGCCAGCAGCGCTACCCGAGCATGATCGAAAGCCTGCGCTCCTGCTGGTTCGACACCGCCGGCTCGGTGCTGCCGCATCAGATGGCGTCGCTGCTCGCGCTCGCCGACCCGACCCGCATCCTGTGGGGGAGCGACTTCCCCTACACGAACGCGCAGATGGGCGCGGAGCTGTGCGCGGACATGCGCACCAGCGACATCCTCACCGAGGCGCAGCGGAGGGCGATCCTGCGGGACAACGCGCTCGCGCTGTTCGCCGACAAGCTCCCGGCGACCGCCGGATGAGCGGCGAGGGCACCCGCGGCTTCGCGCAGCACGAGGGCTACCGCGGCTATCGATCGTTCGACTACCTCCGGCCGGGCGAGGACTACAAGGCGTACGAGCTCACCCCCGAGATCGACCGGCTGCCGCTGCACGACCTCGGGCTGACCGAGCAGCAGCGGGATCGGGCGGAGCGACTGCTGCAGGACTCGCTCGTGATCAGCCTGCACGACCATCCGCAGATCTACCCGCTCGACATGTCCGAGGCCATCGAGTACGGGCAGGGCGGCCGCTATCCGGTCGGCTTCGAGGCGCTCTCCTACTCCGGGATCGACGTCATGTTCGACTCGCTGGCCGGCCCCACCGGCTGCATCGCGAGCCACTACGGCTGGACCTGGGGCGACATCGTCTACGACGTCGGCCATCGGCTCGCCGACATCGCGCACCAGGACTACGTCCGTCCGGTGCACACGATCGACGAGCTGCGGTCGATGCACGGCTCCGGCCACATGGGCTGGGTGCTCACCATCGAGGCGGCGACGATGATCGAGAACGACCTCGACCGGCTCGACGTGCTCTACGGCTGGGGCGTGCGGCAGATGGGGCTCGTCTACAACGAGGCGAACCTCGTCGGCGGCGGCCTCAAGGAGTCCTCCGACGGCGGCCTGACCCGGTTCGGGCATCGCGTCGTCGAGCGGATGAACCGGCTCGGCATGTCGATCGACCTCTCGCACGCCGGCGACCGCACCTCGCTCGACACCATCCACGCCTCGGCCGCGCCCGTCATGATCACGCATGCCGGCGCGCGGGGGGTGTGGCCGAGCGAGCGGATGAAGCCGGACTCGGTGCTCCGGGCGCTCGCCGAGCGGGGCGGCCTCCTCGGCATCGAGTCGGCGCCCAATTCGACGCTCGCCCCGGGGGTCGACGCCCACAACATCGAAACCGTGATGCGCCACTTCGAGTACTGCGCCGAGCTCATGGGCATCGACCATGTGACCCTGGGGCCGGACACGCTGTACGCCGATCATCGGAGGCTGCACATCGTGTTCGCGGGCCACTTCGGCTCGAACGTGGCGTCGCCGGACCCCGCGTCCCCGCCGGCGCCGGGGACGCGCGAGGGGGTCGACCCGGACACCCCCGTGACGACGTACGATCACGTCGCCGGCATGGAGAACCCGACGGAGAACTTCCGGAACGCGATCGGCTGGCTCGTCCAGCACGGGTACTCCGACGACGACATCCGAAAGGTCGTCGGCGGGAACACGCTGCGGGCGCTCGAGGCGACCTGGGTGCGGTGATGGTCGCGGCGCAGGAGGTGCTCGCCCGCGCGGCCTCGTTGCGCGCCGAGCTCGTCGCGCTCCGGCGGACGCTGCACGCCCATCCGGAGGTCGGCCTCGACCTGCCGCGGACCGTCGCGGCGCTCGACGCGGCCCTCGCGGCGCACGGGCTCGCGGCGACGCCGGGGCGCGCGGTCGCGTCCCGGGTGCTGGTGATCGAAGGCGCGAGGCCCGGGCCGACGGTGGTGCTGCGCGCGGATCTCGACGCGCTGCCGATCCTCGAGGACGACGGCAACGACCCGCGATCCGAGGACGACGGCCGGATGCACGCCTGCGGGCACGACCTGCACGCCGCGATGCTCGTCGGCGCGGCGGCGCTGCTGCACGAGCTCCGCGCCGAGCTCGCCGGCCGGGTGGTCTGCGTGTTCCAGCCGGGCGAGGAGGGCTACGAGGGCATGCAGGCGATGCTCGACGAGGGCCTGATGGACGTCGTCGGGCCGGACGCGGTCGCCAGCTACGCGCTGCACGTGCTCTCCGACACCCTGCCGAACGGGGTCTTCGCCGGTCGCGCCGGCGTCTCGCACGCCACGAGCGGCACCTTCGAGATCACGATCGAGGGGGCCGGCGGGCACGCCGCGTTCCCGCACACCACCAGGGACCCGATCCCCGCGGCCGCGGACCTCGTGACGCAGCTCCAGGTGGCGGTCACCCGCTCCTTCGACGTGTCGCGTCCGGTGATCCTCACCGTCGGCAGCGTCCACGCGGGCGACGCGCCGAACGTCATCCCGAGCACGGCGGTGCTGCGCGGCACCGTGCGCGCCTTCGCGGAGGACTCGGCCGCGCTCGTGCCGGCGATGATCGAGCGCGTCGCGCTCGGGGTGGCGGCCGCGCACGGGGTGTCCGCTCGGGTCGGGTTCGTGCCCGGCTACCCGGTCGTGGTCAACGCCGCCTCGGAGGTCGCGGCCTTCGAGCGCGCGATCCGCGAGCTGCTCGGCGACGACCGCTTCCAGCCGCTCGCCGCACCGCTGCCGGCCGGCGACGACATGGGCCGCCTGATGCAGCGCGTCCCCGGCGCCTTCCTCCTGCTCGGCGCGGCGCCCGCCCGCTCGGCGGACGGCGGGACCCATCCGAACCATTCGGCGAAGGCCGAGTTCGACGAGGAGGTCATGGTCGACGGCGCCGCCGCGCTCGCCTGGCTCGCACTGACCCGCACCTCGGCCGGGCGCCCATGACCGAGCAGGACGGGGTGCCCGCGGCGCTCGACGCCGAGCGATTCCGCCGGGTGCTCGGGAACTATCCGACCGGCGTCGCCGCGATCACCGCCGTCGCCGCCGACGGCATCCCGGTCGCGATGGTCGTCGGCAGCTTCGGCTCGGTCTCCCTCGACCCGCCGCTGGTCATGTATATGCCCGCGAAGGAATCGACGAGCTACGCGGATCTCCGCGGCCTCCCGAGCTTCTGCGTCAACGTGCTCGGTGCCGACCAGGAGGAGCTCTGCCGCACCCTCAGCCTGCGGGGGTCGCGGACCAAGCTCGAGGGCGTGCCATGGCATCCCGCCGCCGGCGGCGCGCCCATCGTCGACGGCTCGATCGCCTGGATCGAGTGCGCGCTCGAGCAGGTCGTCGACGCGGGCGACCACGACATCGTGATCGGCCGGGTGGTCGACCTCGACACCTCGTCGCCGGAGCCGGCGCTCCCGCTGGTGTTCTACCAGGGCGGCTTCGGGCGCTTCTCCGCCCACTCCCGGGTGGTCCCCACGACGCGCGACGCCGTCGGCGTGCTCGGCGTCGTCGCCGCGGTGCGCGCGCCGATGGAGACCCTGGCCGAGGAGCTCGGGGTCGAGTGCATCGCGGTCGGCCTCGTCGAGCGCTGGGTCGTGGCGCTCGCGAGCGCCGGCACGCCGAGCAGCGGCCAGTCGCCGATGCCGATCGGCGTGCGACTGCCGTTCGAGGCGCCGCAGGGCGCGCTCATGGTGGCCTGGGAGGGCGAGGCGACCCGCCGGCGATGGCTGCGCGAGGGGACAGGCCCGCGCGACGAGTCGCTCGTCGCCGCTCATCTCGCCGCCCTCGACCGGGTGCGCGAACGCGGCTGGACGGTCAGCCTCGTGCGGCCGGAGACCAGCGAGATGGAGCGCCACATCGCGCGTCTGGCCGAGGGCGACGCCTCCGCCATGCAGGATCTCCGAGCGATCGATTCCCGGATCGACGATCCCTCGGAGTACGAGATCGACGAGATCGAACCGGAGAAGGAGTATCGCGTGCGCCATATCTCGGCCCCCGTCTTCGACGCGACCGGCAGGGTCGCCGTCTACCTGTCCCTGCGGGGACTGCCCGAGCGGACCTCGGGCGCCCGGCTGCGATCGATGATCGATCGCCTGACCGCGGTCGCCGCCTCGGCCGCCGGGGTCCGCGCGTGAGCGCGGGGTTCGCCGGCAGGGTCGCCGTCGTCACCGGCGCCGCGGGGGACATCGCGCGGCTCGCGGCGCAGCGGCTCGCCGCCGAGGGCGCGACCGTCTGGGCGGTGGACCTCGCGTTCGCCGAGCCGAGCGAGGAGGCCGTCGGCGCCGGACGGATCATCCGCCGCCGGCTCGACGTGACCGACTCCGCCGCGGTGGCGGAGCTCTTCGCCGAGGTCGCCCGCACGACCGGGCCGGCGACGCTGCTGCTCAATGCTGCCGGCGGACCGGGCAGCCGCCGTGCGCCGGTCGAGGAGATCGGCGACGAGGACTGGCACCGGGTGGTCGCGCTCAACCTCGACGCCGTGTTCTACTGCGTGCGCGAGGCCACCCGATGGATCAAGGACGCCGGCCTCCAGGGGTCGTTCGTCATCATCTCCTCCGGCGCCGGGCGGACCTCGTCGCGCACCGGCGTCCAGGCCTACGGGGCCGCGAAGGCCGGCGCGATCGGCCTGACCCGGCAGCTCGCCCGGGAGGTCGGCAAGCACGGCATCCGGGTGAACTGCATCGCCCCGGGCCTGGTCGAGGTGGAGGGCATCCGCGCGGAGATCGAGAGCATCCCGCCCGCGGCGATGGAGCAGCACCTCTCGAACGTCGCGCTCGGCCGCCTCGGCCGGCCGGCCGACCTGACGGGGCCGATCCTGTTCTTCCTCGGTGAGGACGCCGCGTTCGTGACGGGGCAGACGATCAGCGTCGACGGCGGGTCGATCATGCTGGGCTGACGCCCGCGACCGGACCAGGGGGCGCGAGGGCGACCCCGGTAGGCTTGGACGTCGTGACGGAGGAGATCGAGGCGGCCGAGCCGACCGCCGAGGAGATCAGCGAGCAGATGCGCGTCCGTCTCGGCAAGCGGGCGCGGCTCATCGAACGCGGCGCCGACGCGTACCCCGTCGCGCTGCCGATCACGACGACGATCGGCGAGGTGCGCGCACGCCACCCCGACCTCGAGCCCGGCGCCGAGACCGGCGAGTCGGTCGGCCTCGCCGGACGCGTCGTCTTCCGCCGCGACACCGGGAAGCTGTCCTTCGTCTCCCTGCAGGCCGGCGACGGCCAGCGCATCCAGGCGATGCTCTCGGCGGCGGTGGTCGGCGAGGGCTCGCTCGAGGACTTCAAGGACGTCGTCGACCTCGGCGATCACCTCTTCGTGCACGGCGAGGTCGTCTCGAGCCGTCGCGGCGAGCTCAGCGTCATGGTCGACGAGTGGCAGCTCGCCGCGAAGGCCCTGCGGCCGCTGCCGAACATGTACAAGGAGCTCTCCGAGGAGTCGCGCGTGCGCTCGCGCTACCTCGACCTCATCGTCCGCGAGCAGGCGCGCGAGACGGTGCGCGCGCGGGCGGCGGTGAGCGCGAGCCTGCGCGCGACGTTCGCCGCGAACGGCTACCTCGAGGTCGAGACGCCGATGCTCCAGGTGCAGCACGGCGGCGCCTCCGCGCGACCGTTCGTCACACGGTCGAACGCCTTCGACACCGAGCTCTACCTGCGGATCGCGCCGGAGCTGTTCCTGAAGCGCGCCGTCGTCGGCGGGCTCGAGCGGGTGTTCGAGATCAACCGGAACTTCCGCAACGAGGGCGCGGACTCCACGCACA